>UEXT01000445.1_pt1 | contig 16776 bp, 13 predicted proteins | sample 4301081 | NCBI WGS metagenome assembly UEXT01 (sample SAMEA4773177, study PRJEB27434) | metagenome | biome: 2259; feature: agricultural soil; material: soil | place: USA | collected 2014-09 | depth 0.25 m
GGGGGTGGGCTCATGGGTCTCGACAAGAACCCGTCCGAGGAGCGTGTGGGTGGCGGAGCAATCATGGCGAAAGCCGATCCTTCCGGCAGTGCCAGCCGGCAGTTGGAAGACATGCGCGCAGAGCAAGTCGCTTCAGCGGCTGCCGGATTGCGCGATGTGTTTTTTGGTTACGATAGCTGGACCATCACTGAAGAAGGCCGGCAGGCGCTGGTCCGCGATGCCGAGTGGCTCAAGGCGAACCCGACCGCAGGCATCAAAATCGAAGGGCATTGTGACGAGCGGGGGACGACGGCATACAATCTCGTGCTCGGTGAAAAGCGCGCGAAGTCCGTTCGGAACTATCTCGTGGAACTTGGAATCAACGCCAATCGGCTTTCGGTCGTGTCCTATGGCAAAGAACGGCCCTTCTGCGACGAACGTGCGGAATCCTGCTATCAGCAGAATCGGCGGGGCCATATCGTCGTAAAGGCGGGAAAATAAGCAAGGCGCGGTTTTGCACAGGAATGGGGCATGTCGTGCACAGGGGAACACGGGAGGCATACCATGGAACCAGCGAAGACGACTGATTCACAGAGGCGATCGACCTGGATATCAGGCTGGTGTGTGCTCGTCCTTGTGACGGCCGGCTGCATGGCCCAGCAAGCCGATCTGAAAAGAACCGAAGCTCGCCTCAAGCAATCGAGCGATGAGATTGCCCAGAGAGGCGCGCAACAGAGACAGGAGCTGGCGGTCTTACGCGAACAGGAGTTGCCTCAGCTCCGTGGTGAGCTTGAGCGGGCTCAGCAGCAAGCTCGTGACCTTCAGGCAAAACAGGACGACTTGAAGCAGCGGGCGGCGCAGATTGAACAGCAAACGAAAAAACTTGAACAGCTGGAGACCAAGTTAGAGTCCGACTCGACCACGCGGTATGCCTGGATCCAAAAAAGCCTCGAAACGCAGGATGTGAAGAACAAGGAGGACCGTGATCGGCTCCGCATGGAGGTCAATGCACGGCTCGACGATGTGAACAAACAAATGGAGCTCCTGCGCAAAGACATCATCGAGGCGGTACAAAAGACAAACAGTACGCTCGCGAAGAATGTCGATGCTCGTCTCGAAGATCAAAACAAGGCAACCATCGAGAACCAGAATCGGGCGGAACAACTGGCGGCCAAATTCACGCAGTTCAACCAATCCTTGACGGCGTTTCGAGAATCGTTATCGGCACTCAGTGATCGGCTTGCACAGGACGAGCACACGACGAAAACCTTTATCGCCAAGGCAGACGCTGATGCGAAAGCCTCCACCACGTATCTCAATGACATGAACAAGTCGGTGTCCGGACACCTGGGCGATGTCAATAAGAGCGTCACGAGCGTCGCCGCTGTCACTCAAAAACTGGCCGCACGCATAGACGAGCAGGACCGCCGTTTGGAGATCTTGGCGAAATCGGTCGACCAAGTCGCTCAGGACGTCCATGCGCGCGGAGGGAGCAAAGGGGGCGCGCGCCCACCTACCTCTAAGCCGGCTCATCGGTCGGGTTACACTCCGACGGCTGAGCCGCAAAAGTCCGAACCGCAAGGCGATCCGGAACAAGTGGAGATACAGCCCCAAGCGGTGACAGAACCGATACGATCAGCCCAACTGATCGCGGTGCCGGATGAATCCAACACAGAGTCGAAGTCTCAAGTCAGCCGGGAAGCAGAGCGCCCCGATAAAGCCGAGTATGAACGACTCTTGGGCCTCTTTCGGGACGGCAATCTCGTTGGAGCTGAGCGCGGGTTTCATGCTTTCCTAGCCGACTATCCGAATTCCGACCTGGCCCCCAATGCGCGCTATTGGCTCGCCGAGTCGCACTATGGAAAAAAAGAATATAAGGAAGCGATTAATTCATACGACCGGGTCGAACTGGATTATCCGAAAAGCGAGAAGGTTCCGGCCGCCTTGCTCAAAAAGGGGTATGCCTATCTAGCACTGAAAGACACGAAACGAGCCTCTTCAGCATTCAAGCAAGTCGTGACCCTCTATCCAAAGAGTCCAGAAGCTGGGAAGGCATCCGATAAGCTTTCCCAGATGACAAAGGAGTCTCGATAACTGTGAGATGCGACTCCATGTCTGCTCAGGGGTTTGTTCTGGTTCCTGTTGTGATAGGGCTTGTCGCAACCGGATGCGCCAAGCACGCCGACTTTGTGGACTTGCGCGATCGCCTGGCCACCGTGTCGAAAACCCAAGATCAGGACCACCAGCGTCTCGATGCGATGCAGCGGCGCTTGGAGTCGGTTGAGCGGGTCAAGGATGCCGAATCCGCGAAGCCGCGGGGTGATGAATTGAACGCTCGTCTCCAGAAACTGGAGAGCCGGATTGCCAAGCTTGAAGAGCCGCAGCAGACGGCCAAAGTTGAGCCGACTCCGGTCGAGCCTGGGCGCCCTGTGAAACCGCAGAAGCCGGGGAGCGCCAGCGACGCGCAGACCATTGTGCCCGGTGTTCCCGCGATTACCCCGACATCCGCATTCAACCTGGCGTACAACGACTATCTGAACGGCAAGTACGACCTTGCCGTGGCGGGTTTTCAGCGATTTGTGAAAGACTTTCCCGGTACCTCGCTCACGCCCAATGCACACTATTGGCTGGGGGAATCCTATTACCAACAGAAAGACTATGTGCGGGCGATGCAGACATTTGAATACGTCGCGACCGAGTATCCGGGAAATGAGAAAGTGCCGGCTGCGATCTACAAGTTGGGACTGGCCGCTGCAGAAACAGGGGACGTGCCCAAGTCCAAGAAGAACCTCAAACGAGTGATCGAGGAATTTCCGACATCGGACGAAGCCAAGTTAGCGAAGAACAGATTGGCCGAAATCCGATGACCCCCAGCCTGGCGCGACGGTACGAGTCAGCAGATCCGTTGCGTGCTCTCCGAGGAGTGTAGCTCAATGTCCGCCACCGGTTGTGCGACCAAGATCCAGGTCTTGTCCAAAGACGTAGCCAGCCGAATTGCTGCTGGAGAGGTCATCGAACGTCCGGCTGCCGTCGTCAAAGAGTTGATCGAGAACAGCATGGATGCTGGAAGCCATCACATCGCTATCGACGTCAAAGGGGGCGGGCTGGGAATGATCCGTGTCACCGACGATGGTGAAGGGATGAACCGCGTCGATCTGCCGTTGGCGTTTGAGCGTCATGCGACGAGCAAGTTGCGCTCGGATCGGGATCTTGTCTCCATCACCACGATGGGATTTCGAGGTGAAGCGCTACCGAGCATCGCATCCGTATCGGACGTCATAATCACGACCGCGACGAGACAGGATGCCATCGGCGCGCAGCTTACGCTCCGAGGCGGCGTGGCTCAGCGGGTCGCTGACGCGCCGGCTGTGCCCGGTACTCGGATTGAGGTGACGGATCTGTTCCATCATCAGCCGGCTCGAAAAAAATTCCTCAAGTCGCTGGTGACAGAGTTTTCTCATATCAGTCATGTTGTGCAACAAGCGGCGTTGGCATGGCCGTCCATTCACTTTCGGCTGATCCATAACGAAGAGGACGTGCTCAACTATCCGGCAACGACGTCAGATCGTGACCGCATCTTGCAAGTCTACCGCCCGACCTTTCTCGATCATACCGTCGAAGTGAGAGGCCGGATTGCGGGGCTCGCGGTCAATGGCTACGTGATGGATCCGGTTCATGCGCGGGCATCGAAACAGCCACAAGATTTGTTCGTGAATCGGCGGCCAGTTCGGAATGCCACCGTGTTTCACGCCATTACAGAGGGGTACGGGTCGTTTCTTTCGAAGGGCCATTATCCGACCTTCGTTCTCTTTTTGAACATTGATCCTGATCGGATCGACATAAACGTTCATCCAACCAAAAAAGAAATTCGCTTCGCTGAGACCGATGCGGTCCATCGGCTGATCCGACACACGATTCGCCATGCGCTCGGCGGTCAGGAACGGAAGACGGTACTCGGCCTGGGCCAACCGGCAGCCCCTCGAGTGTTCGTTAATCGGCAACATGCAGATGTGACTCCAGATAAACAACCTGTGGCCCTTGGAGGAGGGCCGATTGGTGTGACTCTCAAATCAGGTCCGGGCTTGTCGTCCGAAGTGCCTCCCAGCGAGGGAGCACAGTTGGTCATTTCAGAGAACAACGCTGAGCCGTACCAGCGGGCCGCTGAAGTAGAGATTGTTCCCCTGGGCCAACTCCATCGAACCTATCTGGTGGCTCAGGTTGGGCGTGAATTACAGGTGATTGATCAGCATACGGCGCACGAACGAGTCCTCTTTGAGCGACTGTGGCGGAATTGGCAGGCACGAGAGATTCCATCGCAGCCGCTGCTGATTCCAGAGCCGGTTGAACTCTCAGCCCAACAGGGAACCCTCTTACGTAAACATCTCGGCGAACTCGAACGAGTGGGTCTGATGATCGAACCGTTCGGCGCGTCGGCGGTCGCGATTTGTGCGGTGCCGAGCGGGATCGGCAAGGTGGACGCCATCGCCTTGGTCCAAGATATCCTCGATGATCTGACGGAATGGGAGTCCGTTTCGTCCCTGGACATGCGCGTTCGTCCAGTGTTGGCGTCGTTGGCATGCCACGGTGCTGTCCGAGCCGGTCGTGCCATGACGTCGCAGGAGATTCGGGAGTTGATCTGGGATTGGCTGCAAGAAGGTCTGATCATGACCTGCCCACACGGACGGCGGACCGCCTTTCGCCTGTCTACGGACGAACTCGATAAGATATTCGGTCGAGCTGGGTGGTCATGACTGGGGGTGCAGTCTGTGGAATGCTGCGATTGGATGATACACAGCTCCTGCTGCGGCCCCTCGTTGTTATTGTGGGGCCGACGGCTGTCGGCAAGAGCCGCATCGCCCTGGAGATCGCGAAGACGTTCGAGACCGACATTCTGGCCGCGGACTCTCGGCAGGTCTACCGGGGGATGGATATCGGGACTGATAAGCCGACGGCGGATCAGCGACAGGAAATCCCTCATCGGTTGATCGATTTAGTCGAGCCGGATCAACCATTCAATACCGGCCTCTATCGACGTTATGCCATCCAGGCCATTGAAAATCAGTACCGCAAGCATCGACTTCCGCTGATCGTCGGCGGTACAGGCCTGTATGTGAGGACGTTGCTCAAAGGCTTGTGCAAAGCCCCTCCGGCCGATCCAGTCCTGCGGGCCTCGTTGCGTCGAGACGCGCAGAGGCATGGGCGGGACCATCTCTACGCGCAACTTGTCGCCTGTGATCCGACCACCGCAGCCCGCTTGCATCCGCGCGACGAGTCAAAGGTGGTGCGCGCATTGGAAGTGCACCGATTGTCCGGTCGGCCGATGTCGGAATTCCAACAGCAGCACGGGTTTACGGAGCGACCGTTTTCGTCGTTGATGATCGGATTGAACCGCACACGTGAGGCCTTGTACCGACGTATCGAAGTACGGATTGATTGGCAATTGGCAAACGGGTTAGTGGACGAGACGAAGCAGTTGCTCGCTCATGGATATAAGCGCGATCTCCCCGCCATGAAGGGCCTGGGCTATCGTCAGGTGTGCTGCTATCTTGCTGGTGAGTACGATACCGAGGAGATGGTGCGCAGATTCAAGCGGGATACCAGGCGTTTTGCCAAGCGACAGATGACCTGGTTCCGTAAAGAACCGGGTATCCACTGGATGATAATTGGGGAATCGGAGCCGCTCAGTGCGACCACGACCCGTATTGTGAAGCTGATCGACGCGTTTCTTACCGGACTTGGATAGCGGGCGTTCTGTTTGTGGGCTTAGACTGACATAAGACGAGGAACAGGCGAGATGGAGTAGGAATGGTCCGGCGAAAAGTGAGGGCCCGCGCGGATGTCGGCATTATCGGCGGGAGCGGGTTGTATGACATCGAGGGGCTTCGAGATGTTGGGCATGTGACGGTTCGCACACCGTTCGGAGCTCCTTCTGATGCGATCGTGCTGGGTGAACTGAATGGTATCCCTATCGCCTTTCTCTCGCGCCATGGTCGCGGTCATCGAATCGGTCCCGGCGAAATCAATTATCGGGCGAATATTTATGCATTCAAGTCTCTTGGGGTCCGCCGAGTCATTTCCGTCAGCGCAGTCGGCAGCATGAAGGAGTCGATCAAACCGGGCGACATCGTCCTTCCGGATCAGTTCATCGACCTCACGAAGCACCGGGTGTCAACCTTCTTCGAGAGTGGCATCGTCGCCCATGTGGGATTCGCCGAGCCGGTTTGCGGGAACATGAGTGCCTCACTCTTCGAGGGAGCACAATCGATCGGTGCCTCAGTTCATCGTGGCGGAGTGTATCTCTGCATCGAAGGACCCCAGTTCTCAACCAAGGGGGAGTCGCGTCTGTATCGTCAGTGGGGCGTCAGTGTGATCGGCATGACGAACATGCCGGAGGCGAAGCTTGCTCGCGAGGCGGAGCTCTGTTATGCGACGGTCGCGCTTGCGACCGACTATGATTGCTGGCATGAGACGGAAGGGCCCGTCACCGTCGAGGCCATTCTGACCACGTTGCGGCAGAATGTGGCATTGGCAAAACAACTTCTTCGAGTCAGTGCGGGGCCGGTTGCCGCTGTAAAGACCTGTGGCTGCCAGCGGGCGTTGCAGGATGCCGTGGTCACAGCGCCCGATCAGATACCGGCCAGGCTTCGTCGTAAACTGCGGTTGTTGCTCGATCGAGCAATGCCTCCAACAACAAGAGGTCGATGAGCGATGGGAAAGCTGTTAGTGGTCGGCTCTGTAGCGCTGGATACCGTCAAGACTCCATTCGGCGAGGCTGCCGAGGTCCTTGGTGGGTCCGCCACCTACTTTTCAACGGCGGCCAGCTTCTTCACGACGGTCGATCTGATTGCGGTGGTCGGAGAGGATTTCCCGCCCCAGCACGTCGCCTTTCTGAAAAGCCGCGGTATCGATCTGACCGGCCTCGAGCGACGGTCCGGCAAGACATTCCGATGGCAAGGCGAATATTCACACCAATTGAACGAAGCGCACACGCTCGACACGAAGCTCAATGTCTTCGAGACGTTCCGTCCCAAGATCCCTGAGGCCTACCGGTCGCCGGAGGTGCTCTTCTTGGGGAACATCGACCCGGAACTGCAATTGGATGTGTTGCAGAAGCTGCCGCGTCCTCCGCTGGTGGCCTGCGACACAATGAATTTCTGGATCAACGGGAAGCGAGAGGCCTTGTGGCGTGTGTTGGAAAAGGTCGATATTCTCATCATCAATGATGGAGAGGCGCGCGCTCTCGGCGGAAGTCCTAATCTGGTCAAAGTCGCCCAGTTAGTGCTGGCGCGAGGCCCGAAACATCTCATCGTCAAGCGAGGTGAGTACGGGGTATTGATGTTTAATGAGAAGCAAATCTTCGGTGCACCGGCCTTTCCTCTCGAAGATGTTCGGGATCCAACCGGCGCGGGCGATACGTTCGCCGGCGGGTTTCTCGGGTATCTGGCGGCGACGGGGAATCGGACGAATGAGGCGCTGAAGCAAGCCATCATCTTCGGCAGCGTCATGGCGTCCTTTACCGTAGAATCCTTTAGTCTTGACCGTTTGCGAATCCTGGATTACAAAGAGATTCACGAACGCTTCCGAGCGTTCAAACGGTTAACCCATTTCGAGGACATCTCGTGACGCGCTCCTCCCTCGTCGGGACGATGATTTGGTCAGGATTGTGTAATCTCGTGGTGGCGCTCCCGCTCATCGGGATTGTGCAGGGCTGCGCGATGCCTGAAGAGACAGTGAAGAAATCGCAAGGCTATTACCAAGAGGGCATCTCGACGCTGGATTCGGATAAACAGAAGTCCTATGTTTCGTTCCAAAAAGCGCTCCAAGTCAATCCGCAGAATAAAGAAGCCCACTATGGACTCGGCTATCTCCTTGCCGACCAGGGAAAGTGGGCGCAAGCGGAGGAACAATTCCGCGCGGCAGTGAGCATCGACCCCGATTATTCCGAGGCACATACATTTCTCGGAAAGGTGCTCGAACGTCAGGACCGCTGGCCTGAGGCCATCCGGGAATATCACCAGGCATTGACCAATCCACTCTATGCGACTCCAGATCTGGCGCGATTCCATCTCGGCCGTGCTCTGGCCCATGAGGGAGACTATCAGAGCGCCATGGAGGCTCTCGAAGATGCCATCGCGGTCAATCCTCCACATGTGCGCCCGGAGCTCACCCATTTGGAACTCGGGCGTGTATATTACAAGTTAGGGTTTACGCGGCGAGCGAAGGAAATGCTGACCAAAGTGACGACGCTCGATAAGAACGGTGAATACGGGGCAGCCGCGAAAGAACTGCTGGCGAAATTGAAGTAGTCGAGAGTCTGTCGTGGAATCAATCGGGGAATTCTTCAAACAAGTCCGAGAAACAAAGGGGTTGACTGTCGACGAAGTCGCCTCGAAAACTCGTATCCGCACGGATTTCGTCAAGGCGCTCGAAGAAGGCAACTTCGCCAAACTCCCCGATCAGGTTTTTGCAAGAGGGTTCGTGCGGTCCTATGCCCGATCATTGGGACTAGATGAAGAAGATGCCATCCATCGATTCACACAGTCGGCGGGGGCCTTCTATGAGAAGCAGGATGAGCGGGAACGCTTGAGGGTTCGCCAGGCGGAAGAGGAGCGAAAACGACAAGCCAATCGAAAAGCGGTGGCCGTGGCTATCGGGATTGCCATCCTGACGTTGGTGTTTCTCCTGAGTCGAGAACAGTCCTCCGTCCTCGTCCGCCGGTCAGCGTCGGAACTGCCAGCGTCAACCAAACGGGCGGCCCCCGCACCATCAGAACCTGCTATACGTCAAGAGCTGCCGATGTCTTCGTCCGGAACAAAAGCCAATGTTCCTGGTGCGACCTCGACCAAGCCAGCGGCCGAGAGTGTCGGAGGTCAGAGGACCTCCGAACCGGCTGTGGCCACGGCCACGCCGGACACTGCTCTGCCGGTTCCTCCCCCTCTCGGGAGTGACAGCCCACTCGGAGGAATCTCGCTCGAAGGTTCCGCCGCAACCGAAGGGCAACTCGTCCTTGACCTTGAGGCGACCGAATTGAGCTGGGTCGTCGTTCAGATCGACGGCGGGAGTCCACAAGAGGCCTTGCTTCGTCCAGGCGAGAAAGCGAAGTGGAAAGGTCAGGACCAATTTATTCTGACCCTCGGCAATGCCGGGGGAGTGAAGGCCGAGCTCAACGGCAAGCCGCAAAAATCATTTGGACCGAGCGGGAAAGTCGCTCGGGATATCGTCCTGAAACGCTGACGGTTGCTCTCAACTGCTTTGGTGCACCTCCTCACGCCTCTTGTGAGTCCGCCTTTCCGGCGAAAAATTCTCTACTCCAACTTGCGTTGATTCAGTGAGGCATCCTGGCTGGAATGGGGCACAAAGGTGTCTCCAGACTCGGTGGGCCGATGCATCGACGTTTAATATTGTCGGCTAACTCGGCGGAATATCTGTTGCCAGCATTAGCTTCGTGTGGCACGAGGTTTGATTTTTGCCATCGGCAGAATGGAAAGGGATGGACAGAGAGACAACGGATGCCTTCGAATGCGTGACACGAGGGTGGTCAACTTTGAACAGGAAGGAAAACCCGAAACCCGGGGAGATAATCGGGCTCGGTTTGCTTGACAATGATAAAAGTCCGTTGCTATAGTGCCGCCGTTTTTCGGGTTTCTTTGCGTGCGTATGTCTCGGTCAGCGGCCTCGCTGAATAAGCGGTTGGTCACGTGCGATGGGCTCAACAAAAGGAGGAAGTGTGATGCGGTATTTTTCTAAGTTTTTAGGTGTCAGCGCGGCACTGATGCTCTTGTCTGCAACGGTGGTGGGGGCGGAAGAGCGGGATCCGCTCAAACCTCGTGTTCCCCCGGACCAGATTGCTGAAGCCAAGCAGATGAAGAATCCGGTTGCCAACACTCCAGAGAACATTGCCAAGGGCAAGGCGCTGTTCGAGGGGAAGGGCACCTGCTTCAATTGTCATGGCAAGGAAGGGAAAGGGGACGGGCCTGCAGGCGCGATTCTCAACCCCAGCCCACGGAACTTCACGAATTGCAGGTTCCACAAGAAGCGGAAAGACGGTGAGTTTTTCTGGGTCATCAAGAACGGCAGCGCTGGAACGGGCATGGTCTCTTTGATCCCGGCTGCCATCAACGAAGAGGAAGCCTGGACCATCATTAACTACGAGCGGAGTTTCTGCAAAGGCGAAGAGTAATTTCACCGCTGAGCGGACGGATACCGAGAGGGTGAAGGAGACTTCCTTCGCCCTCTCTTTTTGTCTGCCAGCGGACCAACCCCCCACAAGAGATGAATCTCAAGGTAAGAAGGTAGAGAGTCGTTATCGAACCTCGGCGCCCTGAATCGCCGCGAGCTTCGTCAATATAAGCTCGCCCGTTTTGTCCGAAGGCCTGAGGGATGGAACGGCAAGTACCCGCTGCTCACGGTTGAACTGGACTCTGGCCGCCCACGCCACTTTCTGGCTGACAAACGAGATCACTTCTCCGATGGTGACCTCTCCATCTCGATTGGTATCGGCGTCTCCCCGCAAGGCCCGCAGGAGGTAATAGGTGAAGAGCCCATGCCGATGGCGTTCGTCCTCCAGCCCATTCCCTAAGCCGCTGGGGCTGATCAGATGAATGGTCGACGTGCCTCCTGATCCCCATTGGGGACTTGCGGCCTTGGCTTTTGCATCGGCTCCGAGGCGCAACACCAACCCGTCAAAGATGAACACAGTCTGTTTAGCTTTCAATCTGGCCAACCCCACCTCCAGGTCCTTCAATGAATATAGCCGCGAGGTGGTCGAAGCGCTTCCTTCGTACGGCACCAGGAATGTGTCTCCTGTCGATGAGACCATCGCCACGCCAGCAAAGTAGACGATGACGATCGCATCCTTATTCATGTGCGGGGGAAGCCAATCCAACAAGGCTTCATCGATGTCCGGTCTCAACGCCTTCCAGTCTTGAAGGAGCCGCACATTGGCTGCAGGCAGTCCGCCAAGCGACTGAAAATATGAGGCCACCATCTCAGCATCGACCGAGGCAAACTTCCTGGTCGAGATGTGCTGGTCGCGATAGGCTCCGATGCCGATGGAAACCAAATAAGTGTGGGGACGGTGAAACCCGTCTGCGACAGCGGGGATCTGATCCACGTCGTCCGTTTTGACGCCGGTCGGTTGAATCGAGAGGGCCATGGTCTGCGGGGGTGGAGACATTCCAGATGCGGGATCGGACACCGTCACCTGGATTTCAGCCTTTTGGCCTTGGATGGCGTGAGGCACCGTCGCGACGAACTCAATCGATCGAGACTGACCCGGCTGAAGGCGCCCCACGGCCAGGGTTGAGATAGGAAACTGTGCCAAAAGCGAAGGAGTGCCTGACAGCGAGGCGGTCACCCCTTGCAGTTCCTGTTCACCGCTGTTCACAAGATCGACTCGGACGCGAATACGTTCGCCTCCTTCAAATACCAAATTGCTATTTTCATCCAGCACGGTCGCCTTGAACCGCAAAGAAGACGTTACGGGTGACACAGGAGGAGGGAGCGCCTGGATAGGGCCAGGTTGTGTGGGTTTCGTGGCGAGAGAAGCTCCTGGTGGACTAAGATTTCCGCTCGGCGCAGTTGCCGCGGCAGCCGGGCTGCCGCTTCCAACAGCGACGCGAGCTTCCTGCATGTATTGGCTCGCAAATTCAACTGCCGTATCGCGAATAAAAGGGTTGATGATCCAATTGCAGTCCTTCGCAAGTGGTTCGATACGTAAACGTTCGTTCCGATCGACTTTTATGTCCGATTCCCGCAAGACTTTCCCGCTCGCATCATAAAATCTGGCCAGGGCACTGAGTTGAAGGTAGGCCGGAACCCGGTCGTACACGTTATCTTGTATAATTTCCAGCTTTTGATGAACGAGTTCCACTCGAATCGTGATTTCGGGGAATGGCTCTTTCGTCTTGGAGGTTTCTGTGGTAACCGCCTTGAAGGTCCGGTAGGTCGCTTCGGTTATGGTTTGTTCCAACAGGGAGCCGATTCGGATCTCTTGGAAATGCCCGCAGTTGTCCATGTACTGGAAGATGGGGGTGGTGACGGAAGGGGATAGCTCCAGCCGAGCTGTATAGGGGAGTAGCGGGCCCATCGGAGGCAGTTCCAATCGTGGTGTGCATCCGGCCAGCACTACTATGCAGAAGGTTGCACTGATCGCGAGAGATCGATAGCCGAGATCGCGTGGACGCCTCATAATGCCCAACTCCAGTGGTGAAAGTGTACGAGTTGACGTTCGAGCGATCACGGTACCGGAAAAGCAGGCAAGAAAGCAATTGGATGTCTTCTCATCTTGCAGCCTGATGAGAGTGCGATTATTCTTCCCCCATGCTCACACTGGGACTGGCCAACATGAGGGACGCTGCCGCGGCGATTGTGGCCGATGGTCGGATCATTGCTGCCGCCGAAGAAGAACGATTCGTCCGTATCAAACATGTCACCGCATTACCGGTGTGCGCGATTCGTTACTGTCTGAAGGCCGCCGGGGTGCAGCTCCGCGACCTCGATGCAGTGGCAGTCCCGTGGAAGTATTGGCAGGTCGGTCGGCGCGGCGCGCTGGCTCTCGGAGCCATGATGCGGTCGCCGCAACTATTCTGGGTAAAGGGCAGGCGTAGTGCAGAACGATTAGGCCAGGAATGGAAAGAACTGGCGATGCTCAGATCATATCTTCGCCGGAAGATCGACGGAACTCGCGGCCCTCGTCCAATTTTCCTCGATCACCATCTCTGTCATGCTGCCAGCAGCTTTCTTGTTTCGCCGTTCGACCGAGCGGCGGTTCTCGTCGTCGATGGGGCGTCCGAGGCCCATACGACCATGCTGGCACGGGCGGATCGTGACGAGATCGAGGTAATGAAACGGATCGCGCTGCCCCATTCACTGGGACAGTTCTATGCCGGTATGACAGCCTATCTCGGATTTAGGCCCGATCAAGACGAGTACATCGTGATGGGGTTGGCAGCCTATGGAGAGCCGAGGTTTGCGCGTATCATTCGAGAGCAGATCTTGCCTCTTCAGCCGAATGGAGAATTCCGGTTCAACACCTCGCTTTTCGATTTTCATTTAGCCCGACTGCGGATTTTTTCGCCGACCTTACTGGCATTACTCGGACCGGATCGCATTCCGGGGGGCGAGATCACCCAACAGCATCGGGATGTCGCGGCGAGCGTGCAACTCGTGCTCGAGGAGACGTTGCTCCATCTTACCCACGTGCTACGGCAGGCGACCGGTCTTGATCGGCTCTGCCTCGCTGGGGGAGTGGCCTATAATTGTGTCGCCAACAGCCGACTTAGGCGAGAGTCCGGGTTTCGGGAGATCTACGTCCCTCCTGCGGCAGGGGATGCAGGGGCCGCTCTCGGCGCGGCCTTGTGGCTAAACTATCGGAGCGGCAGGCTCAGAGAGCGGGTCGAGATGACGTCGGCCTCCTGGGGGCCGGAATTTTCTGATGAAGAATATCGCAGAGCGTTAATTCGCGCCGGGTTGAGCGGCGAACGATTACCCGACGAACAACTGAGTGAGAGGGTAGCCGGCGAGCTTGCTTTAGGCCGGCTGGTCTATTGGTTCCAAGGCCGGATGGAATGGGGGCCGCGTGCATTAGGCAATCGGAGTCTCTTAGCCGATCCACGGCGCGAAGATATGCGGGCCCTCATCAATGCGAAGGTGAAGCTGCGAGAGCCGTTTCGTCCGTTTGCTCCGTCCGTCTTACAAGAGCGAGCTATGGAATTCTTTGACCTCCAGGCCCCCTCGCCCTTCATGCTCTTTACCGCCTCGGTGCGAGCCTCGGCGAAGGGGATCATTCCGGCGGTTGTGCATGTTGATGGCTCGGCGCGTGTGCAGACCGTAGATACACGATCGAATCCGCGGTATCGACAGCTCATCGAGGCATTCGACCGGCTGACAGGGGTCCCTGTTCTCCTCAACACGTCGTTCAACGTGCACGAACCAATCGTCTGTACCCCAGACGAAGCGGTCGCTTGCTTTCTCCGCACCGAAGTGGACTGGCTCGTTATGGGGAATTATCTCGCCTCACGGCCGAAGGTCTCGTCACCTCGAAGATGTCCGGAATGACAGTGAATCGCACACCGCAACCCCAACCTTCCCTGACGATGCCGACGACAGCGCTGAACATTCTCCTCGTGGTCGTCATCGCGAATTTTACCCTTCAGCCCGTGACGGAGCCCGACTTTGGGTGGCACCTTCGCGCGGGGTTGGACATGCTCGGACAGGGGTGGGCTATATCCAGGTTGGATCCCTACTCTCACACGATGCCAGATTGGGTCTGGATCGAACATGCATGGCTCACGGACGTGTTTATGGCGGTCAGCTACCGAGGATTTGGTTTGTTAGGTGTGATCGTCCTGTTCGGTATCGTCGCAGCGGGTGCCTGGCTCATCGCAAGCTCTGCAGCGAAATGTGTAGCCACCTACAGACTGATCGCAACTGCCCTTTCACTGTGGGTTTCGCTCCCATTTCTCGGGGCGAGAACCCAGATGGTGACCTTATTGGGTCTCGCGGTAGTTGTATTTCTGCTTGAACGGTTCGGCGGTGGTGACCGCCGGGTTCTCTGGGCGATACCTCCTCTGTTTCTACTCTGGGCCAATCTCCACGGCGGGTTTACTGCGGGCCTCTTCTTGCTCTGCTTGGTTGTGATGGCATCGCTGCTGCTCCGAGCTGGGTGTGCGTGGTGGCCAAGCCTGGCTGAACATCTAGATGAACAAGTTTCTTCATGGGTTCAGCTGCGTCACCTCGCGCTCGCGACCGGAGTGGCGGCGGTCGCGACGTTGGTGAACCCGTATGGATGGAAATTGCACGGAGAAATTTTCGACTCACTCTCGAACCAGTTTATGCTCGAATTTTTACAGGAATGGCAACCGGTCTCGTTGGTTACCTATGCAGGGCGGAGCTACGCGATCTACTTGATCGGACTCGGTTTCGCGATGTTGTTGTGGTACCGGCGGATTGAGCCGGTCCGGTGGGTGGTCTGGGCAAGCTTTTTGGTGGTCTCGCTTCGCCATCTGCGGAACGTCCCTGTCTTTCTCATTGTGAGTTTGCCGCTGTTCACACATTTGATTCAGTCGGGCGCAGCCCGACTTTCTTGCTGGATCCAACCGAATTTCCGACAGGCCCGAATCGGTCTTCTAGGATTGACGCTTCTCGGAGGGTTGTTTCTCGTCTGGCTCGGCCCCGATCATATCCAACACATCGCGCAGGCTGGACTTCAGCCGGAGAAATACTACACGGAGACGTCATATCCGATCGAAGCGATCCAATGGGTGCGCGTTCACCGTGATCAGGTCGGGCACCGCTTATTTAACGAGTATGCCCATGGAGGCTTTCTCCTCTGGTGGCTCCCTGGAGAAAAGATATTTATCGATGGCCGCATGCCGGCCTGGCGCATTGGGGACCGATGGATTGTGAACGATTATGCTGCAGTGGCTCTGACGGATCCTCCCATGCTCACGGTCTTCGATAAATATGCGGTCGATTGGGCGATCGTAAGACGAGACACCGTCCTGGATCGGACATTAGCGCACCAAACGATGTGGACGAGAGCATACGACGATGCCAAGGTAGCGATCTATGTTCGTATTGCATCGTGATAACGATGTAGAGGGGAGAAGTTATTGTGGGGGAAGACCGAGTTCTTCGATCGCTACAGGCGGAAAACGACCCAGAGGAAGACGGGCGTCATATTGTCCGTTCATTCGGTTTTGCTTAATCACGGCCAGCTCCCGCAGCATGGCGAGTCCATCTCGAATGACCCGGACTTTTGAACCAGGCTGGTCGGCCCAATTCACTGGGACCTCCGCAATGCAATAGCGTCGCTGTTGAGCGACGTACAACAGCTCCAAGTCGAATCCATACCCATCGATCGAGGAAACCGAAAACAAGTCCTGGGCCACGTGTCGACGAAACAGTTTGAAGCCGCATTGGGTGTCCGCAATTCCTCTGATGCCGCTCTGTTGAATGGCTACATTAAACAGCATGCCGAGGAGAGTACGGTGCAGTCGAGCCTGGACGGTAAAGTCTGGCAACCGGCTGGCAAGGGTCCGTGAGCCAATGGCCAGATCCGCACCGTTGGCAATGGCTTTTTCGAGTCTGTCAAGCTCCTGAATGGGCGTCGCTCCATCCGCATCCGCAAAAAGTTGGAGGAGACCGACGGCCGACTGCATCCCCAGCCTGACTGCAGCTCCCTTTCCCCGGCAAGAGGGAAGCTGAATCAATCGAACGCCCGGTGCGGTGCATCCAAAGGAGGTAATGACCTTTGCCGTGTTATCCGTGCTCCCGTCATCGACCACAAGCACTTCATAGGTTCGCTGACGGGTCTGCAGGTACGAGGTGATCGCTTGAAGGTAAGGAAGAATACGGACGGATTCGTTATGAGCTGGGATGATGATGGAGAAATCGAAGGGAGCGAGGACATCTCGTGACGGCACAGGTGATTTCCCCTGCAGTCGGTCAACAGCCTCGAAGCCATTCAAGAAGCGAATATCTTCACGGTAGCTGAGCTGTATACGAATTGCAAGCGAGAACAAGGTTGAGGGCCCTTGACAGATCTCGTCAAGGGGGGCGAACGTATAGAAGAAGAATAGGAGAAGAGGGCATGTCGAGAAACGCCTCGAATTCACCTGAGAGCTAGGTATGCACGATTTCATGAAAGGAAGCGGTGTGCTACTCGGCCTGATCCTCCTAACGAGTTGTGCCTCGTCGGTGCCGCCGAATCGTCTGGATAGCTATCTCTTCCCAGACACCAAGACTGTTCCCGAAGACCTGACCAAACTTTATCAACAACCGCTGAAGGCAGGG
>UEXT01000250.1_pt1 | contig 16616 bp, 12 predicted proteins | sample 4301081 | NCBI WGS metagenome assembly UEXT01 (sample SAMEA4773177, study PRJEB27434) | metagenome | biome: 2259; feature: agricultural soil; material: soil | place: USA | collected 2014-09 | depth 0.25 m
CCCATTAGGTCATTCTTGGACGGCACTTGCGATAGCAAGTCGGCGCGGATTTGGAAGATGCCTTGGAGCCGCTGGCCGGTCGCGTAGGCTAGCCCACCGGATCGGTTACCGATAGAAAGTTTACCGGCGATTTTGCCGTCTTTCCCTGTCGCGACGAATTCGGCGGCTGGTGCAACGAGTCCGTAAGCGGCGAGTGGTCCAGTCTGTTTGGTCACGCGTTCTTCAGCTGGCACGTTGGTCACTCGACTGACGAAGAGCTCGACCGTCTGCTGATCGAGCTTCTCGGTCGGGTGATCTTCCAGGACCCATTCGCCGTTTTGGTTGATCAGAACGTACTGTTCTGTGCGTGTTTTGACTGAAAGAAGGGCGAGGTCGGCTGTCTCCGCGCCCAAGAGTCGCTTGTCTTGAAAGGCGAATAGATCCTTCGTGAGATCACGGATCGCCGTTGGAGCGATGCGATAGAGCGGGGCCTCTGGGCTCGTTTCGGCGATGGCCTCGCCGCTCGATGGGTCCGGCTGATAGAGCTTGACTGTCTGGTCCCCTCCGGACGTATGGAGCGTGACTTTGACTTTTGGTGTCGTCAGGGTCTTCGCGAGGGAATCCCGTTCCGGTCCCGCATCAATCAGGGCCAGCGCTTTGAGATCCTCAAGGCGAAACAACAGAGTCCGCACTTCTACTTGATCGGCACTGGCCTCAATCGGGTAGCGAATTTTCCATTTGCCTTTGGGCTTCTCATCGACTTGGTATAAGACGATCTCCGTGGTGGAATAGGTCAGGCGAATCCGCTCCACCTCGTTCTGGGAAAATCGCAAGATGTCCTTTCGTCGAAATGTCAAAAGCGTTTTATTCACAAAATCCTTCGGGGCCATATCGGTGAGCAGTACCTTGCGATCAGACTCTCGTAAGACATAGAGGGTCGATGAAATCGGGCCGCTATCACCGATCGAAAAGGTGTCTTGCTTGGATCCTGTGGAGACTGTAACAACCGTAACGGGGTGATCGAGCCCAAACGGAGCGAGGGCGGTTGCGGTATCCTCAATCACCCGCATGATTTTGCCGGTTACGAGAGCCCGGAGAAGGTTTTCCACGGCCCGACGATCGGTCTCTGAATGGACAGGCGCGGTAATGCTCCAACCCTTTTCAGCGTCCTTGACCATGACGATCTCTCGGTCGTTGCTCTTCATGGTCAAACCTGTGATTTCGTTCTGATCGAGCACAAGGAGCTTCTTCATTTCGCTTTCGGTACGCTCTTGAGACTCTTTGCTGGGCAATTCGACGAAATAGAGATAGGCGCCCAAGCCTCCCAAGACGAGTGCCAGAACCAGAATCGGCCAGTGTCGCATTGACTATAGCCGGCGGCGCTTGCGCCAGACCATCATGCCGGACAAGAAAGTTATGGCAGGGAGCAGGAACACTTGCAGATACAACAGGGCTCGTTCTTGCACCGGGTTTGGAGTAAACGGATGCAGCGCCGGTTCTTTTGGGCTGATCGCGATTAAATCCCGTTCCTCGGCAAGCCACCCCGCTGCATGGAGGAAAAAATCCGTGTTGCCGGGGAAATTCAAGAAGGCATTGGTAGCGAAGGTGGAATTTCCGATGACAATGATCGCCGGACGGGGTTTTCCTTCCTCTGGTTGCTTCTTGGGAGCAAGGGCCGCCGCCATGGGGAGGGGTCCTTTGACATCTTCCTTCTCATTGAGACTCACGACACGACCTTTGATGTCGGTTTCTGCCCAACTACTCGCCGATGTTCTTGCGAGCGGGACATAATCCCAGTCTGTTCCAGCCTGTTCATCAAAGGTTACATGTCGCGCCAAGGGGAAGAGAACCGCGGAGGTGAGGTCCTGCGTAATTTCGTGTTCCGTGAACGTCCGCACCAACAGAGTTGTGAGGTCGCCTTGAGCTAATCGATCTTGCAGGTCCACGAGCACACCAGGGCCGACGCCTAACCCCCAATGTTTCAGCATCGGATCGAGATCGGTCTGTGACTCGGGATCAATCAGGACGAGTAGGTGCCCGCCCGTATCGACATAGGTTCGAATCCGGTCTTGCTCTTCACGAGTCACCGGGCGACGTGGACCGGCGAGTACGAGAACGGCCGTGTTCTCCGGAACAGCGGCGGCCTGCAGGAGGCTCACCGTTCCGATATCGTAGCCTTGTTTCGTGAGGGCATCTTTGGCCAGAGAGTAGCCGGTCCGTTCCTTGTCGTCGAGTCCGCGTTCGCCATGCCCCTCAAGGAACAGGATCCGTTTCTTGTTGTCCTTTGAGACTCGGAGGAGCGCACCAGTGAGTTCGACCTCTGATGGTGATGTGACGCGGACCGTCTGACTACCGCTCTCAAAAATCGCCGTGTCGGTTCGTGTAATACCGTAGGATTGGGCCACCTTCGGCTGCCGCTCAGGATCAATAAATTCCACGGTAATCTTGGAGGTAGCTTGCTGATAGCTGTCTAGCCGTTCCTTATACGACTGAAATCCCGGGTCTTTTTCTCGAGTAAAGACCGTTACTTTCACATTGTGGGGTAGGTTGCGGAGAACACGATTCGTTTGCGGGGCAAGGGTGAAATTCTGGTTCTCTGAAAAATCCCAACGAAGAGAATGTCGACTAGCCAGGAAATTCACGATGGCGAGAATCCCAACGACTAATAGGACAACTAGTAGACTACTGGCACCCATTCGGGTCGAGCGACGAGCGGAAAAGGTTTTTAACCTCTCGAAGTGCAGAACCAAAAAAGCGACCAGACAGACGAGTGCCAAGCCTTCGGCCAATGTGACAACCCAGAGCGCGTCCGGCGCGAGGCTAAAGCCGACCAATCCAGCCAGCGCAAGGGCCAGTCCCACCACGCCGAACGGGATAGTCTTAATGGTCATTTCCACCTCACCGCTTCCACCACTCGGTGAGTTAAGAACAACATCAAGACCAAGCCACTGAAGAAGTACACCAGGTCCTTCGTGTCGATCAGCCCACGGACGAAATGATCGAAATGCTCCATGAATGAAAGGTACGAGACAGCCTGGCCTAGCGCTGTATCTCCCATCAGGGATCCCAAACCAGCCAGAAGCCAGAAGAGGAGTAGAATGCCAAAGCTGAGGAAGGCGGCAACTATTTGGTTTTCTGTCAGGGCAGAGGCGAGCACACCGACCGAGAGAAACAGGGCCCCGAGCAATGCCAGCCCGAGATAGCCGGTCAAGATAGGATACCAGTCGAATTCACTGAATAGCCACAGAACAAGGGGGATCAGACCGGTGAGTCCCAGAAGGCCGAGAAAGACGAGAAAGACACTCATGAATTTTCCCGCTACGATTTCGTGAATGCCGATGGGAGAGGTTATGAGGAACTCGAAAGTCCGGAGTTTACGTTCCTCGGCGAAGAGTCTCATAGTCAAAATCGGCAACGTGAGCAACAGCACGAATCTGATGCTTGAAAACAGATTCCGGAAAACCAGGTCGTTCAGGTTAAGCTGGGCCATGCCTCCTTGCATCTGCATCAGCTGAATGGCCTGGGCGCCAGCGAACACGATGTAGAGATACGACAGCAGTCCGACAATGAAGAGAAACACCGCTCCCACCACGTACACCACTGGCGATACAAAGTAAGAACGCAGTTCTTTCGCAACCATTGTTGTGACGGGAGTCATACGGACTGTTCCATTGATTCGGTCAAGGTGGTCGTGTGCCGGCCAGTCGCCGGCTCTCCGTCTGGTGACAGGTTCTCTTCGTGTTGCGTGAGCTGGAGGAAGACGTCTTCCAAGGTCATCGAAATCGATTTCAACTCCAGCAGGCCCCATCCTTGCGTGACTATCAATCGGGCAATTTCTTCTCGCGCGTCATGTCCAAGCGAGCATTCCAGGATGTATTTTCCGGTGGTTCCAGTGGTGAAAACGTTCTGCACTCCTGCGACAGACTTGAATCGCTCGGCTCCATCTACGGGAGGATATTTCACGGTAACGGAAACCTTTTCCGAATGGCGGAGACGTGCGGACAGTTGGTCCGGCGTATCTTCTGCTACGATTCGACCATTGCTGATGATCACCACACGTTGGCAGACGGCCGTGGCCTCAGGAAGGATGTGTGTACTTAGGATCACCGAATGTGATCCGGCCAAGCTCTTGATCAGTTCGCGAATTTCGATGATCTGCTTCGGGTCAAGACCGACGGTCGGTTCGTCGAGAATCAAGACCTCGGGATCGTGCAGCAGTGCCTGGGCGAGTCCGACGCGTTGTCGGAAGCCACGAGACAGGTGTCCGATGAGGCGATGCCGGACCTGTCCGAGTCCCAACCGTTGGGCTTCTCGATCCATCGCAGCGGAAAGCTTTTTCCCTCCAAACCCTCGCAAGTGACCCACAAACGTGAGGTATTCGGTCACCGTAAGCTCTTGGTAAACCGGCGGCGTTTCCGGAAGATACCCGATCCGTCGTTTTACTTCGAGAGGCTGATCGGCACAATCGAAGCCAGCCACCTGAGCCGATCCTTCCGTGGCCGGCATAAAGCAGGTCAAGATGCGCATAGTCGTCGTCTTGCCCGCACCATTAGGGCCGAGAAAGGCGAGCACCTCGCCTTTCGCCACACGAAAGGTGACACGGTCGAGGGCCGTGTGTTGACCATAGCGTTTGGTGACCTGCTGAACGTCGATCATGCGTGGGTAATAAATGAATGGATCGTAGGACCACTGGCGGTGGGTTGGGACCTCATGTACGTACGACCCGTGGGCATCTTACTCAGTCATCTAGAGTCAGTCAATACAGGGACCATGAATCTCTGCTCACCAGACCCGGCCTGGTTGAGTTCCGCACACGACGACTTGGTGAAGATGATGGCTCTGTCCAAGGGTCGTGGCGACGGTGCTTTGACCGATCGTCTTGGCGGCCTTTATAGAGCTCCCGCCCACGAGCAGACTCGAAAAATTGGAGCCGTGGAAGGAGCCTTTCACATTTGCGAAAACCTCAATCTGATCAATCTTCAGGACCCCCCGGCCTTGCCCGTCGTGAAGACATCTGTGACTATGAGGGATGAGATATCAATTAAAGCGGTGATCGTTAAATCAATATGGCATGCGACACAGGACTTATCCTCCCCCACCACTTAGGTGGGAGAGACTGTGCCACTGATCTCTTTTACGGCAACCAGATGGGCTTTTCGCCGGAAGGAATCAAAACCTAATGAAGATCATTCACTGTTTCTAGTATTTTGCCGACTCCCTTGACTAAGCGATGAGCCTCCTTATATATAGAAGAATAAATCATAATACGCACCGAACTCCTTCCAAGGTTCCTGTCCGTGTCAGCTTTCCCACAGAGGTGCCAATTTTCGACTCCTGCAAAGGTAGGGGTGGAGCCTACCGGGTCGGTATTGTTGGACTCGAGCTCTGTGTTTTAAGGTGGACGCAGTCAGGTAAGGGGATGAGCTGAGCACGGGAGGATTCAATCATGATCATGGCTTCGACTATGCGCCAGAAAAGCCCAGGAAACAGGCATTATCTAATGCAATTCTGCACAGTTGGAGCCGTACTACTGTTTTCTGCAGCTTGCTCCTGGGTCCCCAAAGGAGAGATACAGCTTGATATTGGACTGAAGGACCGAGGAGTGGCCTCCTGGTATGGCGAACAATTCCACGGCAAGAAGGCTGCGAATGGGGAGTTGTTCGATATGGAAGCTTTGACAGCGGCGCATCGGACGCTTCCATTGGGAAGCATGATCCGTGTCGTGAACCTTGCCAACGGGAAACATGTCCATGTCCGAATCACTGACCGTGGCCCCTATGTGAACGGTCGAATTCTCGACTTGTCGCATGCTGCTGCCGCCTATCTGGGCATGGTCAAGGGAGGGCTCTCGGTCGTGCAGATCGAGGTTGTGGGGGATCGTCGACCGGATCTCCTCATCCCATCCGATGCACAGGAGATGTTAGGTACAAGGTTCCTGATCCAATCCAGCGAGAAATTGATGGCTCCATATGAGGCAGATTCAACTCAATTCAACCACCCCAATCCATTCGTCACACAACCACTTCGCGTTCCGCCAAGTGATGTTGTCATCCAACGGCGACTCCGCAGGGTTCCCGCAATCCTTGCGGCGGACCATACTGCTTATACGGAAGTAGCGGCCTTAGTTATCGACTAGTGTATAGCCACCAGGTCATAGCCCGGTTGACACTGCATTGACCTCTCTACTAGACTCCCAAATCGTACCCAAGACCAGATCGTTGGTGGTTTCGGAGAACGAAATGGGAGGCTCGACACCGTATGGCGAAGAAGGCAACTGCAGAATCTGACGAGGCCCGACTGAAGAAAAAAGTCACGGCAAAATTGATGGGCCACAAGGCTCCGGAAGGAGATGCCGCCCTCCGAGCCTTGCGGAAGCGCTTAAAACGTGCTCAGCGCAAACGGCGTGCGCTCGCCTTGCGGACTAAACGTGCTGCAGGGAAGGCCTCCGAAGCTACTGCTCCAGTGGCGGGATAGCGATACCTGTAGCTTCCTCGACGAACGAAGGAACACCAAGATGTCGTCAATAGAACGAGACAAAGACTTCTTCGATGACGGAACACCAACCCCAACAGAGACGGTCAGAGATCAACAAGCCGATCAGATTGCGGCCCAGCTGGCGGCTGAGACGACCAGATCCGCAGATGCTGCTACCGCGCCCGGTGAGCCTGTCATGCTTGAGGAGGAGAAACCGAAAGACGAGATCGACATCCAGATCGATCTGCTGAAGGATCCCGATTGGGTCGTCCGTCGCGAAGCCGCTATTACATTGGGAGAAATGGGCGATGAACGGTGTGCGGAACCCCTGTGCCGAGCGCTCTACGATGGAGATTGGCAAGTTCGAGAAGTCGCGATCGATGCGCTGGGCCAGATCGGTTCCCCGGCAGTCGAAAAATTAATTAAGCTGCTGCGTGACTGGGATGTCCGCAAGTACGCGATTATTGCCTTAGGAAAGATTCGTGATGAGCGTGTGCTCGATCCCTTGATGCACCAACTAAGGAACGAAGAGTTCAAGGAATATGCCACCAACGCATTGGTCGAGGTCGGACAGCCGGCAGTTCCTCGCTTGATCGAAGCTCTGAAGGACAAGGACGATAACGTTCGAAAACAAGCAGTGCTAGCACTTGGCCGAATCAAGCAGCCAGAGGCGGTCGATTCGTTAATTGCGATGCTGACCGATAAAGACTGGTACACGCGCCTGACAGCTGCAGCTGCGCTTGAGGCGATCGGAGATGAGCGAGGGCGTGACGCGATCAAGCCATTGATGAAGGATCAAGACATGGTCGTTCGGATGAGAGTGGAGCGAATCTTAGCGAAGTGGAAAAAACAGCCCGCGAACGCCTAGAGCGATATTGAACTAGTCGGTATTCCCGCTCGTCCAGACCCCCTACGCGGTTTTTCCCTCACTACCATCAGATTACATCGCAATCATCTTCCCAAGACGCGAATGGCCCTCTCGTTCTCGCCCCGGTCGAAGAATCTTTGAAGGTCCACAAGCCTATTTGTTCAACTGCCTGTCAACTTCGTGTTGAAGTTCGTCGAGCTTCTTCATTTGTACCGTTTTCCCCATTGAAATCTGTAATCTGACCTCCCGGAGGGAACCTGTCAACGCCCTGATCGCCAGAATGGACTCGTCTTGTTTGTTTCCTTTCGTGGCGTTCTCCAGGCTATCGGCGGCCTCCGCGAGTTCCTTTGCAGCCTCTCCGAAATTCTTATCGAGGAGATCGGCTTTTGTCTGGACGATGCGTGATTTGGTGTCGAGTAAAGCTTGGCGTCGTCGAAGATCTCGCTCGATTCCCATAGTGGTATCGAGCACATTCCGCGACAGATCTTTAATTGACTGTTGTAAGTCAGTGATTGTGTTCTGAAGGGTGCCCACCGGTCGCTGGCCGAAGTAAAAGCCCAGTCCGAACGAGGCAATAGCCAGTGCAATGATGGCGAAAGCCTTGCCCATAACGCTCCTTTCTATAACGGACGTTGCGTCCGCTTTGGGAGATGCGAGAGCTGCTGGATGAGGCTGCCAGCTACCGTAAGTCGGACCGCGTCGTCGGAATCCTGAAGCCCGTTCTTGAGCCACGGTACCACGGCACCGGATACTTTCCCAAGCGCTTTCGCAGCGGCCAGTCGTGGCTGTGGTTGCTGATCGTGCAGGAGAGTCTGGAGAATTGCCAAGCCCTGTTTGTCTGACGTCGCGCCCAAGGCTTGAGCGGTTGCGGCGCGGATCGAGGGATCGGGATGACGAGCAAGATCGGTGACGACTAAGAACACGGATGTGTCTCCGAGCCGCAGAAGTCCTTCGACTGCGCTTGCGCGTACCTGCATGCTCGGATCTCGAAGTAGTGTTTGGATCAAAGGACGCGTGTCGCGGATCCCCAGTCGCCCTAAGCTAACGGCAGCGATTCCACGTACGCGAGCGGCTTCATCGCCTAACGCATGGGTCAGAGGAGCCACACCCTCAGCTTTCCCGTATTCGCCCAGGGCGCCGGCGGCAAAGGCACGTACTGGCGCCTCCGGATCATAGACGCCTTGAGTCAGAACTGCCTCGCTCGATGGTCGTTTCAACCGACCAAGGACCCCGAAGGCCGCCATTCGGATTTCCGGATCTGGTAACGTTGCGGCCGAGGTGATGTCCGTGAGCATGTCGTGTTTACCTAATTTGTAGAGAGCCGCGTATGCAAAGACGCCCTCGGGACTATCCTCATTTCTCGCGACTTCTAACAAGCGAGGAATGATGTCAGTGGCCTGCCCGTCTCCCAACGCGTTCATAGCTGCAATGCGGACAGCCGGCATCTCATCGTGAAGAGCTCTGCGCAGAGGAGCAGATGTACCAGCCAGGCCGGCTTTGCCGATCGCTTCCACCGCGCGCGCGCGCACCAACACCGAGGCATCGAGGAGCCCGTCCTCCAACACCGATCGGGTTTCTTTTAGCCCAAGTTCTGCGAGGGTCGTATATGCGGCGATTCGCACATGTTCCTTTGGATCGCGAACATGGCTCGTGAGCATGCTGAGCGCCACGGACCTCAATAGGACCGGGTCATCTGGTTGATTTGTTGGGATCAACCGCTGGTAGAGAGCGAAGGCTTCTTCCGGATGTCCCAGCTTGAGAAAGCTCTGAAGCACGAGTCGGAGAAATGGTTTTGAAGGTTGTGCCGAAGCGGGAACTGAACGCCACAGTTTCAAGACCTGGTCGTAGTCCGAATTCTTGAAGGCCTTGGTCGCCTCACGCTCAATCACCGCCATGGTCGAGTCTGCTCCAGACACAACAGGTGCTGAGCGCATGGCAGCGAAGAGTTCAACGAACAGAAGGCTGTACACGACCGCTCGAAAAGGCATCGTGGCGGGAAGTGCAGGCAGGCGGTCCCTCACCATGCTGAGGGAGTGCGTGCCATGGCGGGCAAGTAGAGGGTACTCACGTATTCCTTGACCATACGTTTTGTGCAGAAACGAGGTGCCACGGTTCGGAGGCTCTCTTTGATGAGTTGAATCCACCCGCGCGGGATCCCATCCAAGTCCCGCTGGTAATAAAGTGGCACTGTTTCCTGCTCTAAGAGGCGGTACAGTTGTTCCGCATCATGAGAATCTTGCGCCTGGACGTCATGGTTTCCAGTGAGGGGTTCGATCGCCCATCCATTCGCGCCGTTATACCCTTCCTCCCACCAGCCGTCCGCCACGCTAAAATGTAAGACTCCATTGAGCGCCGCTTTTTGCCCGCTCGTCCCACTCGCCTCCATCGGATATCGCGGCGTGTTCAGCCACACGTCCACACCTTGGACCAGGAACTTGGCCATATGCATGTCGTAGTCTTCTACAAATGCCACATGGCCTCCCAACTTATGGTCATGGCAGAAGCTCAGCACCTCATGGATGAAATAGCGTCCCGGCTCATCGGCTGGATGAGCTTTGCCCGCGAAGACAAGCTGAACCGGGCGCCACTGATTCTGCAAGAGATGTTTGAGTCGTTCGAGGTCCCGGAAAAGCAAGGTGGCGCGCTTGTAGGTGGCAAACCGCCTGGCAAATCCGATCGTGAGGGCTTCGGGGTCGAGCAAAGTGCCGCGGCTCAACACCTGCGTTGATTGCAGGTGCCCCTGCATCCATCCACTTCGAGCTCGTTCCCGGATGAAGCTCATCAATTTGCGCTTCATCGTTTGGCGAACAGCCCAGAGTTCATGATCTGGGATATCCAATACGCGTTGCCATACGGCCGAGTCGTCGCATTTGTCGGCCCAATCCGCGCCAAGGTACTTGCCATAGAGCTGATTGATTTCCGCCGCAATCCATGTGGGGGCGTGGATCCCGTTCGTGACGCTCCGAATCGGTATCAGATCAGTTGGCAACCCGGGCCAGAAGTGTTGCCACATTTCGCGGGAGACACGTCCGTGCTCACGGCTCACTCCGTTGACGTGGGCTGAAAGCCGGATCGCCAGGGCGGTCATGTTGAACCCCTGCTGGTGTGAATTGGGACTTTCTCCGAGGCGGAGAAATTCGTCACGGGACAAGCCGATCTGTTCCCAAAAGCCATTGAAATACCGATCCATGAGGTGATGAGGGAACACATCGTGACCCGCGGGGACGGGCGTGTGGGTCGTAAATACCGTACTCTGGCGAACCGTTTCGCTGGCTTCGGCATGCGATCGACCCTTCTGGACAAGCTCACGCAATCGCTCGAGTGTCAAAAATGCCGAGTGTCCTTCGTTGGCATGCCAGACGGTTGGGTTGATTCCCAAGGTGCGGAGCACACGGACGCCTCCGATGCCAAGGAGAATTTCCTGACAAAGCCGTATTTCTTGATCACCTCCGTATAGGCGAGCCGAGAGCGCGCGATTCTCTGGGCTGTTCTCCGGTACATCCGTGTCAATCAAATAAAGCCTCACTCGACCGACGAGCACTTTCCAGACAATGGCGGCTACAACACGATCTCCCATTTCGACGGTAATTCGACTAGGAGTCCCTGAGGGTGTCAGGGCCGGACGGATGGGTGAGTCATCTCGATTGAATGGGGCATAGGCGGCCTCTTGCCATCCTTCGGGGGTAATCCGCTGTCGGAAATAGCCCTGTGGATACATAAACCCGATTCCGACCAACGGAACACCCAGATCACTGGCTTCCTTACAATGATCACCTGCCAAGATTCCCAGGCCACCGCTGTAGATTGGAATGGAACTGTGCAGTCCGAATTCCGCAGAGAAGTACGCAATGGTGGCATCGGCTAACTCGGCATGATGCGACTTAAACCAACTCCGTCCGTTCCGGTGGTATTGGTCGAAGAGTTTCAGCACGGCCGAATACTGACGAGCGTAGCTCGGATCTTCAGCCAGCTGTGTCAGTCGCTCCGGTTTGACTTCGCCCAAGAGCTGGACGGGATTGTGGTGACAGAGGACCCACAAGGTCGGATCAATCGCTTCAAAGAGACGCCGCGCCTCAGGGGTCCAACTCCACCACAAATTCTGTGCGAGTTCCGACAGACGAGTTAATCCAGACGGAAAGCCGTTCGGATGAGGCTCTGTCTGTTGTGTCTTGTCCACGAAACCTCCCCGTCGTGTATTAGTCAGATGAGAAAATGTGCCACGTTCAGAGGTGTGCGATTAGGCGTGACCGGCCTTATACCATGACGCCCACTCATCGGAGAATGCCACGGTGGCATACCGTTCGCCAAGGATTTTCGCAACTCGGTTCATCAGCTTTGTCAACTGCTGGACTTCGTCCGGTTTAAGATCCTGGCGGAATCGAGGATGGAGGCCCCATCGGGTTTCCACTTCTTCTCCGACAACGCTGGACATCACGCTGACGAGTTTGATCTCGTTGCCAAGAGGGCTTTTGGGAGTCGATGAGGCCCGCTCGCTGGTGGAGCCCGAGGGTTGATTCTGAGCTGCCTGAGGCTTGTCCTGCGTCGACAGGGCGTCTCCGGCCAGGATGGACGTAAGGGCCGGAATGACGGCACTGACACAGAGTGTGGCGGCAGCCGAGAGCTGTCCATCGCCGGCGACGCCCATCACATCAGCCACACGCTTACCAAAGTCTTTCAGGAGATCGTTCTTGGGGGTGCTGTCCTCGGTAATCAAGAATCGATACTTTTCATAAATCTGTCGGCTCTCCGCCACCGCTCCGCTAATGGTCAACATGATCTCTGTCTGGTCGGCGCCGGATGCAAACGCAGGTTCAAGGACGGTTTTCAACTGGGACGTGACGGCGTCTTCCAGGCAGTTCATGAACTCCGGCTGGTCTTTCAGAGGGAGGTGCAGAACCGACAATCGATCGGTCAGATTGAACATCACCTTGAGAAATTCCAAATAGATTTTCCATTCGGTTTGACGTTTGAGCTTCAGTGCCTGTTGGGGCGCATTCCGTTTCATCATGGTCACGGATTCCCCTGCCACGGCCAGCATCAATTCGGCGATTGTACGGAGCTGTTGACCGTACGGATTTTTCGTTGCTGACATCACGACCTCGTGCAAAAGATTACCATTATATACAAGTTCAGTTCGGGTCTCCAAGGGCCACCTCGATGAACGATTTTGATGGACAGCTGTTTTTCTGTCTATCCCGATTTCTGGTGGCTGTGCATGGACTATTCGTTGAAACGACCTAGGTGGTATGTTATACAGCGCGACCACTGTCTGCTCATCGCCATGAACCGAGACGTCACCCCCTATGTGTTGAAGCGACCGTCGGAGGAGGCGACACCGCGACGGCTTTCAATCAACTATGCGGCGGAGTTGAATCCCCAACAGCACGCGGCAGTGACGGCCGGCGATGGACCGGCGCTTGTCATCGCTGGTGCCGGCAGCGGTAAGACGCGCACTCTCGTTTACCGCGTCGCCTACTTGATTGATTCGGGGGTGGATCCTGCCAGCATCCTGCTCCTGACTTTTACCAGGAAATCCGCGCAGGAAATGCTTGAGCGCGCGGGCGCGTTGATCGGAAGACGCAGCGAGCGTGTGTGTGGGGGCACCTTTCACTCGGTTGCCAATACATTGCTCCGGCGCTTCGGTCGCCCGATCGGCCTCGAGCCGGGTTTTACCATTCTCGATCGAAGTGATGCGGAAGACCTCATTGCCTTGGTCCGGTCTCAGCTCGGATTGCACGAAAAGGACAAACGGTTTCCCCGGAAGGGCACGATCGCCGAGATCTTTAGCAAGGCTGAAAATACGCTGCGCCGGCTCGACGAAATCTTGCTGGAGGAGTTTAGCCATTTCGCCGACCATCTCGACGATCTGGAACGGTTGCGGAAAGCGTATCAGATCGCCAAACGGCAGAAGCAACTGGTGGATTACGACGATTTGCTTGTGCTGCTCCGGCAGCTATTGATGGTGGATGATGTGGCGCGACGGTCCATCGTTTCGTTGTACCGGTATATTCTTGTCGATGAGTATCAAGATACAAACCGTTTGCAGGGAGATCTGATTCGTTTACTCGCAGTCACGCACCAGAACGTGATGGTGGTAGGTGATGATTCGCAATCGATCTATGCATTCCGCGGCGCCACGTTCAAGAATATCATAGAGTTTCCGACCCTGTTTCCCGGCACGGTCATTTATAAGCTCGAAGAAAACTATCGAAGCACGCAGCCGATTCTGAACCTGGCCAACTGCATCATTGAAGAAGCAGCGGAGAAATACACCAAGCATCTCTTCACCCGGAAACTGGAGGGTCCGCTGCCGACGCTGGCCGAGGCTGCGGGAGAGAATGCCCAGTCGCGCTTTGTGGCGCAGAAGATTTTGGAGCTGCGCGAGGAAGGTGTGCCGCTGAACGAAGTGGCTGTGCTGTTCCGCTCGAGCTTCCATTCGTTCGATCTGGAAATCGAACTTTCGCGCCATGGTCTGCCTTTTCTCAAGCGGGGTGGCGTGAAATTCATCGAGACGGCTCATGTGAAGGATCTCCTCGCCCATTTGCGGGTCGTGGCTAATCCGTTGGATGCGGTGAGCTGGCACCGGGTATTGATGCTGGTCGAAGGCGTTGGTCCGAAAAAAGCGCAGGACCTGTTGGCCGCCATCGTGAAATCGGGCGAGCCTTATCCGGTACTTCGCGAGGTCGGAGGGCGATGCGGAGCAGGCTTGAAGAGTCTGTCGCTCGCGCTTGAAAGTTTGGCCAAGGCCCCGAATGTTGGGCCGGCTGAGCGGGTGAGTCAGATCTACGATTATTACTTGCCGATCTTAAAGGAACACTACGACGATTATCCCAAGAGAACGAGGGACCTCGACCATCTGCAGACCATCGCGGCAGGCTATGCGGGGGTAGATGAGTTCCTCTCGGATCTTGCTCTGGAGCCACCCGACGGCAGTGTGACAGATGTCGAGGCTCCTGATCGTGATGACGAGCAGCTTGTTCTCTCGACTATTCATTCGGCGAAAGGCTTGGAATGGCAATGTGTGTTTGTGATCTGGGTCGTGGATGGCAAGTTCCCCTCCCTCTATTCATTCGTCACGGATGAAGAGTTGGAAGAAGAGCGACGACTCTTCTACGTTGCTGTGACGAGAGCGAAGCGGCATCTCTATCTGACGTATCCGATAAATGTCTTCGACAAGAGTAGCGGCATGCTCCTGTCGAAGCCCACGCGATTCCTAGACCACGTCTCTCCAGCGCTTTTCGACCAACTCGCGTTGGTCGAGGAGGACCAGCGGTCTGGCTGGGGTGACGATCACGACCGGTATTAGCTCCTGAACTCAATCGTTCAAATCGTTCAATCAGTGACCCGCGTGAGCGAATCGCTAGGTTCTTCATAGAGTCCTTACCTCATGAAGGGATGTGTGAAGAAGCGCACAACATGGAAACTTCTGACGGTTGTTCTGTTGGTTTGTTCATATCCGTGGCATACTGCCATTATCATCGCTGAAAACCACCCTGCCTCCACTGCACGAATGTGGCAAGAACTTCTTGGAGGGGCGGACAACCTCGGTCTCCCGACGAAATTTATGAGAGAACTCCCACCGGATTTCATTCGGTTTGAGTTTGGCGATTTGCAAACATTTGCAGCGGAGTATCACCTTGGTGAACATCGGATGGTGCTCAACCGGTCGCTCTCGTTCAACGCAGCTGGGGCTACCTTGCGACCGCTCAGGCGGATGACGCATAAAGAACTCGAAACGCTGTATCATGAACTCTTTCACGCCTACATCGACTATCTTGTAACGGTGGCTGATTCGTTGCCGGCAGGTTCTCTGCAACACCCGGTCTTGAGCTTTGCACAGGTCCAGCAGCATTGTCGCTATGGAACGGTGTTAATTACCCCAATAGTCCAGAGGAAAACCGAAACTGAAGAGCGATTTCTGACAGAACGTGAATCTTGGGAGGCCCTCAATGAAACCTGGGCCGTATTCGTCGGATGGGTGGCGTGGAATCAACTTGATGTTGCGAGGGGATCAGGACATGCGATACTCAAGTCAGGTAAGACTCGCGAAGAATGGTTGCGACGTCTGAAAAAGGCGGACTTGGATGGAACGTTGCACGGGTATTATGAGCCGGAGGACCCCCAGGAGCGAGGAGTGACCCATAAGCGATTTCTCGCGCCCGCGTCCCGACTGTCGCAGCAAGAAGCAAAAGTATTGTTGGATGCCGCTCTCGGTTTTCCTCCTGATCTGGTGAAAGATGCGATGAAAAGGTTTGCCTCACCTGGGACTCCTTCTAGGGTTCAGTCAACATGTGAATAAGGTAGGCTGCTGTCGTTCGATGATCGAGATTCCGAAATTATTCCAGCGGCTTATATTCAACTAGCCGTTTGATCGCGCGATTGTGGATCACCTACCTCAAGGGGTCTTCGAATTAAAACTCTCTAAGCAGAGACCTCTAGAAGAGAGAAATTTTCCAATTTGAGGAGCGTGGGACTTGACAATATGAAACTTCATCAATATAATCGAGCGTTTCCTGAACAAGACTCTCTCCGCAGCTCCAAATTTTTCCCCTTTTTTCAAAGGAGAGGGGGAGCTGTGCGTGGACGAGCCTACTCTTCTTTTGCAGGACCTGGAAGTAGCAGATCGTAATGGTTTTTCGTTTCCACCAATCATGCGCATAAGTTTGGGCAGGTACCCAAGTGGCCAAAGGGGGCAGACTGTAAATCTGCTGGCTTATGTCTTCCAAGGTTCGAATCCTTGCCTGCCCACCAAAACAGGATGCAGGCGAGTTCCGAGTACTGAGTAGTGAGTGCTGAGAAAATCAGAAATCAGGGCTCGAACTCAGCACTGAGTACTCAGCCCTCATAACATGGGCGGGCGTAGCTCAGTGGTAGAGTCCCAGCCTTCCAAGCTGGCTGTCGTGGGTTCAATTCCCACCGCCCGCTCCAAACCGAGTTCGCTCGATCCGGAGTGTTGGCGTTGGGTGGGAGAGAAAAAAGCCCCGAAGTGACGGCCCACGTAGCTCAGTTGGTAGAGCACGTCCTTGGTAAGGACGAGGTCACGCGTTCGATCCGCGTCGTGGGCTCCACACCAAACTTTGATTGGCCCGTGTCCTTCGATCGCAGGGGCACCGAGAGGTCTTTTGCCGCAATTGGAAATTAACTAGCACTCAACCCGGACCACTTAAGCGCTTATTTCATATGCGCGACGGAATAAAATCTTCAGTGTCCTGACAAGGAGCGTGACGTATGGCGAAGGCGAAATTTGAGCGGCGCAAGCCGCACGTGAACATCGGGACGATCGGGCACGTGGACC
>UEXT01000007.1_pt1 | contig 16440 bp, 28 predicted proteins | sample 4301081 | NCBI WGS metagenome assembly UEXT01 (sample SAMEA4773177, study PRJEB27434) | metagenome | biome: 2259; feature: agricultural soil; material: soil | place: USA | collected 2014-09 | depth 0.25 m
ATGGAGCCGACGATCGGACTTGAACCGATGACCTGCCGATTACGAATCGGCTGCTCTACCAACTGAGCTACGTCGGCCCGATGAAATCTTCTGTCAAGTATATCAAAGGCTTAGAAGGCGTCATTCCGCGCCGCGCTCAAGCAATATCGATTCCCACGATGGCACAGACGCGGCCGATTTGCGTGTGCTTCCACCTTTGTGCCATGGACCCAAGCACTTAGTTGATTCACAATCACGATCGGAGTGATTTGATGTATTTGTGGCTCGTGAATGGGATGGTGGAGCTTCGACGCAGCGAGGAAGGTCAGGGCGTCAGCGAATATGCCATGATCCTGGTCTTAATTGTGCTGATCGTCGTGTCGGTCGTGCACGCGATCGGTGCGAACGCCCAGCAAGTCATTGACAGGGTCAACGCCGCACTCCACATCGGGTAGTCCGAAAATTCCGCACTGCTACTCCGGCATCCCTCGTCTCTAGTCCAAACACCCGGCGAACAATATCGAGCGCTTGTGGAATTTCCTACTGATGTGGGAATGGTAGGACTCTGGTAGGCGCGGCAGGAATCGAACTTACCCTCGGATCGGATTAGAAATGCAGGTGAGACCTCGTCATTTCAGTGCATTACGAGAAATTTCGAGGTTTGTTCTACCCCTGTATTTATACGGGTTTGGAGCATGTCGCCCTAGCAAATGTACGGGTTGGTACGGGGGAGTCTCCCCAGCCCTTGACCGTTAGCGAAAAAAGTCTTTCTACAGTTTCTCGGGGTGTAAATCGGGGGCAGGATTAAGTGGCTCGGCTGGAGTCCTTGCGTGCTTTTCTTTTGTTTGTTCCTTGTTGGGGACGACGCTCCGACTTCTTGTCCAACTGGTCGGCCTGCCGCTGTGCTTTATCGGCTTTGGTTCGTTTCTCAGCCATGCCAATAGTCTCCCATAGGCTGGGGCTGATTGATAGCACTTGGATTTCAAACTACACCACTACCTCTGATGCCCACTCGCCTTCGGACTAGCACCGACGCTCACACCGTCCAAATGGATTATTCTAGTCGTATGGATCACGTCGAAGTTCTGCGGGAAAAGATCGGGCGGCTCCGGGTGGAGATTGCTCAGATTCAAGAATTAAACAAGCAGTATCGGCTGCAAAAGGGGAATGACGCGGAGGCCCAAGTCGCTCACGGCCAGAGGCAAGAAAGGCTACAAGCAATTCAGCAGGAACTTGCCCAACTCGCAAGGCTTGGGCGCAAGCCTCAGCTAGTAAAGCAGGTGACGAAGAAGCACGGTTCTCGGCTGCATCTCGTCAAGAAGGCTTCGTAGCCCATTCAGCTTTCCAGCGTGGTCGAAGCAACTGACGGTAATCAACCTTTGCGATCAAAGAGTCGGAGTCCGAAGAAAAACGCAGGACGGGATTGGCGACCGACGTTGTCGGGGTACTCATCGTAACCATTCTGGAAGCTGTCCCGACTGGAGCCTTAGTGGGCCAAAAGTCGTGACGCTGAAACCTGTCTCGGCTGGCACTACCTCGACAGCAAAGAAACACTCACCTTTTTTCGGATATTGGGTCGTGCTGGCAGCGTAGTAGAACTTTCGCATCGCCTTTTGATGCCCATTCGGGTAAACCTTGAAGCCGATTTCATCGTGCTTGAACTCGCTGTCGAGTGGCCGTCCACAGTAATCGAACAACTTGCGGATCGCGGCCTCGACTTGATCCTGCCCAGCGGTCTGGACGAACTCTGGCTCCATTTTGTTCACTGCATCCTTGACTTGGTCTGCAACGAGATCAGACATAACGGAATCGCTGACTTTCTGTGCCGCTGCACGATCAATGGAGGAGCCGCTTTTGCACGCGCTCAGGGCTAGTAGCGTGACAACTGGTCGGTAATAATACGCGACCCGCTTTGTCTGGACGATTCTTGATTGTTCGACGATCTAGCACAGGATTAACCAAATCTCGCGGACGGATTGGCTACCGACGCTCTCGAAATTGCACTCGCATCCTCCAACGACCGAGAGTACCTATCTCGCAAGCGACGTCGTGGCTGGCCGACTGCCGAACCCAATAGTCAGTTCAGGACATTCGCGCTCAGCACCAACTCCAGCTTGTAATAACGGGTTAGGGCTGGTGTTTTGGCATTGAGTATAGTCACCTCTGATCGTCGTACCATCCCGAGATATGGGCCTTGAAGAGAGATTTCGCCTGCCTCAATGCGAGGTAGAAGTGTTTTTTATTTTATCCGTAAGCCCATGATGTCATGGGTTATGAACGTCTATTGATCAACTTGGAACAACCGAGCACCTGTCCAGACTGCTACAATAACTACTAGGGGCGGTTACGGTCTTCGCCTCTTTCAGGTCTTCTGACCTAAGCCAGTCCATCTGAAGTCCTCCCACCTTAGGCGTTTCAGCGAGGGAGTGGTCCGCCCGTGCCGTTTGTCAGCGATCTTGCGCAAAGTCGATCAACTCCACAATGTCAGCAAAGCGACTAGCGGGTCTAGCGGAACGACATCCGCCCATTTCAGAAGCAGTCACAGCGATTGCGGTAAATGTCCGTAATACAGCTACAGTGTCGGCAGTGCTGGTTGCGACCAAAGGCGGCAAAACCGCTCTGACTACAGCGGGTACTGCTACTCGCTCGATGAGGAACTACCCAAGAAACAGTGACAAATATATGAACAATACCAAATTTGTAGTGAAAGTGAGCCGTGGGAGTACCCAGCGCCCTGAGTACGTGCAGCGGGTCGATCCGACTCCCATCCAGATGACAACCGACCGGAAGCGTGCGCTGGTGATGGGGAAGTTCATGGCCGAAGACGCCATCAAGTCCCTTGAAAATTCCCGACACAGACCGGAGTTAGTGCCCGTACGGGTCGGTGCCTGAGGGGCTGGGAGTACTACGATGGTTGCCAAATGTACGAACCCTTCTTGCTCCGTTCCGTTTCTCCATCTGGCTGATGGACGGCTTTTTCGGCTAGAAACTGGGCAGACCGTAAGCTCATCCGACGGTAAGGCGACGGAGTATTTTTGGTTGTGTGAGGGATGTGCGGAAGAGATGACACTGTGTCTGGCACTAGACGGAAGAGTTCTGCCGACAGGACTGCGAGAGGCGCTTCGCAATGGCCCCCAAGTCGCGTTCATGTCGGAGAATCGTGAGAATGGGTGCTTCCTACATGGTGTGACTTTTCTTCGCAGGAGGCATCCAAGAGGCACATGAGAATCCGGCGGTGACAGTCGACCAACTGCTGCTACTCAGTCCGGGTCTTTGCGAATCTTTTTTCGGGCACGCTTTCGCGCTAGAGCCTGCTTGACACGACGCTTTGCCCCCGGTTTCAGGTAGAGGGACTGACGCTTCACTTCTTTAATGATGTCTTCCGTCTGAATCTTGCGCGTAAACCTCCGCAGGGCATTTTCGAATCGACTCGCCCTCTTGCACTCGAACTTCTGCCACGCTCATCTTCGGGCCGATCAGCAATCGGAACATCGGCAATAGAACCCCGTCAAGAACGCAGCATGCTAGGTCAGTAGCAAAAACAAAACGCCCCAAAACCCTTTCGAGTCTTGGGACGCTCTGTTGAACAGCCCTCCCCCGAGTACCGTTCATCCACAGAATAGGTGCTTCCACAGAAGTAGCAAATGGCACCGCCGTGCAAGTTCCTTACCACCGCAGAGCCATTCTCACTGAGGCGGAGCGGCCACACCATTACTCGGCTGGCGGCGGAAGGTCGGAGCGAGGGTTCTCTCCGAATCGCTTACGTGAAGTTTTTCATCGCCAGCCCAAGTCCGTGCTGGACGAGTAGTCGGCACTTGGGATCAAGCGTCGGATGGACCCAACTTTTCGGAAGGATTGGCACCGACACTTCGACTTCATCATCCGAGATTTCATGATCCTTGGGGGACTGGTTCCCATCGAAAGGCGCACGAAGGCGAACTGAAGAAGCCGATTCTCGGTGCAGACCGAACTTACGATCCGGGATTGCCGGCTCACATGCTGCTGTCGTAGCAGTCCATCTCCACCTGATTACCCTCGGGATCGTTTACATACAATGATCGCCAGTGCACCCATGTGTGCTCGGCGGTTTCGACTTGAAGGCCGAACACCTCTAGCCTCTTCTTTTCGTGCTCGAGATCGGCTAGATGTATCTCAAACGCAATGTGGTCGATGGTGGAAGTTGCTGCGTCTGTGCCGTGATACCCGAGGGTCGGTGAGCGGTCGAACAGGGCCAGCACTCAGTCATAAGGATTCCGGGGTTTGCCGAATTGGTGCTTTTTACTTGGCGTCCGGATAAACTCCGCCACTAGCGGGAGATGATGACGCTAAAGGGGAAAGAACGGTTTAGAATCTTGGCTTAGACTTTGAAATGCTTGCTTGCCCCGTTTGGTCATCCCCGCACAGGAGTTTGCGTGCGCACTCCTTGGTCATCCTTACGGTGTGATTGTGCCCTGCGATGCCACAGATCGGGCAGTTCAGCTCGGGATCGCGGTTCACGCCCATCAGATCGTCTCCATTGAGGTCATAGCCGAGAAGGTCACCGAAAAAGGTTCTATGAACTACCTTGACTCGGTCCTCATCAATCCATTCTTCCCCAACGCCGTTCTGACCCAAGTACGATTGAATGGCCGCTCTCAGCTTGCGTTGATCGCCTCCATCGAGTGCCACGAAGCGGAACGGCTGCAAATTCCCGGAGACGGGCTTCAGCATTTCTGCCGAGCCAAGTATTGCACCCGCATGAGCCATGAACATCAACTTGACGCGGGAACCGCGATCCAGTGGTTTAGGTAAACAGAGCAGACCACCAGTCAGAGAAACGACCTCCAATTCGCCTTGCCTGCGGCTACCGTCTTGAGACCGAAGGACGGCTGGAGTCATACGCGGGAGCCGAACGCGGGGACTGCGCTGAATCGCGTGCGATTGGGGCTTCATGGGCCTAGCCGAGTATGGTCCGGGGTATGGAAGAGCAGGAGATTACGGAAGGACTTTGAGGGGTACGGTTACCCACTGCGTACCCGTCGATCTGCCAATCGAAGCATCGGCAGTAAAACCCCGTCAGCGAAGCGCCCACGATCAAGCGTCGGATCAACTCAACAGCGGACGGATTGGCGACTGACACGATCTACGAAACGGTGTCGTGAGGCTGAGAGAGTTGTGGGACGTTTCCGGTCGAGCGAAGGATTCTCGCAAGCCATCCTCCTAATTTGGAGAACTTTTCCCCGCCTCATTCTGCTCCTATTCGGCGGTATCCCCAGCCCAAGAACTGGAAACATCGTTCAAGAGGATGCTAGCGGGGTGGTGCGAAGGTCGAAAGTGACCAAGGTCGTAGCACAGCAGGCTGGAGCGATGGGGAAAGGAAGGCTTGCACGCTCCCGGTTTTGCGAGGATGATGCAGCAAGATTGCTACTGCACAGCGTGCGGGATAGGCGAACCAAAGAGTGAGGTAAAACAACCATGAACTCAACAGCCAAACTGGCTCTCGGGGTACTCACAGCATTGGCAATGTTGGCGCTTACGTTTGCGCTCCCCCGAGGAGGTGCGCTACGGGACGCACAGTTGGTTCAGTTTCCGATGACCGTTGGACTGTGGGCGATCTTCGTTTTGCTCTTCGTTAAGTTGAAATAGACTGCGCGTCCGAATAAAGAGCAAACCACCAGACTCCCGACCCCTTCCCGCTTGACAGGCCATGGAGTGGGAAGGACAATCGAAACATCTCGCCGGGGTAACCAGCCCTTCCCTCCTGATACCCCCGACCCAAAGGAGACGGTTATGACTTCCCTCCTCGCCCAACTCTGGTCGAATGATGATGGTCAAGACATCGCTGAATACGCCGTGATGCTGGCTGTGATCCTTGTCCTTGTGGTCGACACAATCCGACTGATTGGCTCGAACGCTAACACTGTCTTTTCGCAGGTTGCTAGTTCAGTCCAGTAACGGCAACTGCGAAGAATTTGGAACAACGACCTCGCGGAACCCCTTTCTCATCGGAGCGCAAGGCATAGGATGCAGTGAGATGGGCTGGGCGTATGGTGTGTTTTGGTCGTTGGCGGGTCAGTGTTGCGAAACGAAACAAACTATCGTATGCCACACAACAAAAAAAGGGTGCCCAAGCCTTTCGGACCATGAGCATCCTGTTGTCGTTCACTTAGACCGACCGAACGTTCTCTGCCTGAAAGCCTTTCGGGCCTTTTGTGACATCGAACTGTACGGTTTGGCCTTCTTGCAAGCTGCGGAATCCGCCAGCCTGAATAGCCGAGAAGTGTACAAAAACGTCTTCGCCATTCTGACGGCTGATAAAGCCGAAACCTTTGGCGTCGTTAAACCACTTCACTGTTCCTGTTTCCATTGATTTCCTGTTTCCTAATTGAATTTCTGCTGAGAAGAGTCGCCGCTGATGAGAGGGGGTGACGCTGGTTGGCGGAACCGACTTTCAACTGCTTGTGAGCCAAACTTAGCCGATAACAGTTGGATGCCTTGCGCCGACGGACGACTCAGAATCTTGCACTGCACGATTCTCGATGCACTGACGTCGAAAACGCCAACTCGCAAACCCCCGCTGCTAGAATCCAAGTGAGGGGGGAAATAATGGACAAACTCGATCAAGCAATAGCCGCGCTGAAAGCGGAGAACAAGAGGTTGGAGAAGGAACTCAAGCAGGTACGTGGTGCGATAGCCGCGTTGCGGGGGATCACTAACAAAGGTCGCGGGATGAAACCAAGGCTCTCGGGTCGAACGATGTCTGCTTCTGCCCGAAGAAGAATCGCAGCGGCTCAGAAGGCACGTTGGGCAAAGTGGAGGGCGGCAAGGAAGAAGGCTTCATAGTGGAGAGACTGCTCAATTGCCAAACGGGGTTCTTTAGCCGATCAGCCAATCGGAGCATCGGCAATAGAACCCCGTCAGGAATGGTCCCCTTCCCTTCAAAATCGCCTCGCTTCGCCTACTGGCTACCTTTCGCGTTCAGTTTTCATTGTCAGCATCGGGCAGGTGCAGACTAAGGCCTGCTGAGATAGGGTGTGGGCCGTTTCCGGTCGAGCGAAGGAGTCTCGCAGGCCATCCTCCTCTCTGGAGGACTTTCCCCCGCCTAAATTCTGCTCCGGTTCGGCGGCATCCCTAACAGCCCAAGAGTTCTGAAACGCGGTCAAGGGGAATGCTGGCGGGGTGGTGCGACGGTCGAAAGTGACCGAGGTCGTAGCACAGGAGGTGGGCTGCAGCCATCGAGCCGAAAGAGTCTGTCATGACACTTGCAAGCTGATTACGGCGAGACGGACACCCGGTATGATAAAGCAAGTTGTGAGATGGAGATCAATCGCGCAAGTACGCTTGCAAAAGTTTTGGCTCGGGATCGTATAATGGAGGCACGAGACAGGAAAGACGCCGCAATCGAGAAAGATCGATTAGCCGATCACTACGCCCCTCCGAGCTCGAAGACCTTTCCGCAGGCAGTTGAAGTGATCTCTCAATATCTGGCTGATTTGGTCGAAGCTAAAGTCTCTAGTATTCGTGACGCATACGCTCAGACCGGAATACCACTGACGGGGCAGACGGTTACGGAGGCTATGGAGGCGCTGCACAACAGTCTTGAGACTGTGAGTTCTGCGCGACTTGGGTCTTGGCAAGGCGCATTGAGTATGCTCCAGATGCGAACCCGCCGGACAGATCAGGGCGGTGCGGCAGCAGTTGCGGAGGCTTAGCGAGAACTGAAGAGGCAAGCGGCAAAGCTTTGTGAGAGGGCTGAAGCCGGACGTACGGGTTCCCTGCGAAAATCTGACAAATGAATACAAACTCTCGGATTCTGCTATCCGTCCGTCCCACGGGTCCCTTGCTTCTAGTTGAATTCAGGTTCGGATGAAACCTAAACTCCCGACCATCCCCTCGATTGATTGCCCGCCAAACTTTCGTCTATTTTATTCGACAGGCTGCTGTCGATAGAATGCAGTTACATCAGAGAGCGGTCGGTTTCACCCGATCCGGCAACCTGTCTCTGGAGAGGTAAGGTGCCTTCAGCCGCAAAGGGCTGGATGTGACGAGGACACTCGTAACGGGAATCTCCAACGAGACATTCGCCGCCGATGCTGGCGGATTTTCTTTTGCTCGATTTCTCTGGTGCCCAAAGGAATCGTTACGACCGATTCGCACGAAGTCTGCGGCAACTGGTCTTCGGTGAGCAGTTCAGTTCGGAAGGACAGGCGGGATTGTTCGTGAATCGCGCTGACGGTGACATCTTGCACGGCAGAGTCAGCCAGAATCCCGACATCACGGTCTTCCGCGTCGATGGCAGCGGCACCGTCTTTGCAAATGGCGGTTTCCAACCGAGTGGGGCCGACTTTGCCGAGTCCATGGCTGTCGCCGGAGATCGGAGCAAGTATGTCGCCGCGGACTTGCTCGTGATTGACCCAACCTCGAACCGCCGTCTGGCGCTTGCACAATAGCCGTACTCTACGTTAGTAGCCGGAATCTATTCGACCAAGCCGGGAATGCTCGGTTCAACCCGCAAGGTGGACGAGGTGGCTCCGAAGGATGAGGTTCCTCTCGCCGTGGTTGGCATCGTGTCCTGCAAAGTCACCACAGAGAATGGGCCGATCCAAGGAGGTGATCCGCTTGTGACTTCTTCCACTCTGGGTCACGCAATGAAGGGAACCGACCGGAGCAGACTGGTTGGCGCAGTTGTGGGCAAGGCTCTGGAACCGCTTCAGAGTGGGAAGGGTGTGATTCAGGTGCTCGTTACCTTGCAGTAGCGGACGACGTTAGTTCTTTGAAACAGGCCGCTCGATCCCTCGGGCGGCTTTCCTTTTGTTGATCGAGTCGAGGACGGGGTTTTAGGGCCGATGCTCCGCCAGCCTACCTGTTGGCCGCTAGAAGGAATCGGTGAGACCATTGGGTGGCACCAGGAGACCGCAAAATGACGATTCGGACTGTAGTTGAGATCGTAATCGTTGTGATCGTGATCTACTTTGCAGTTCGGTTCTTTATGAAACGGGGCGAGCCTACGACGGCTTCTTTCTCTCTCTGGAGCACCCTTGACCGATTTCTTTAAGCGACAATTTTCGGCTTCTTAGGAGACTCGTTCGAGTGGGAATGAAAGAGCAAATTGCTAATGTCTTCTCTTTGGCCGGGGAGCACCTCCCGAAGTGCCCACTCGATTTGTTCCACAGCATCTCGAACCTTGTTTGCGACTTCCTCTTTTTGTGGGACTGAGGTGGCAAAGGAGATTACCTGTAGAGAGTTGCGGACGTGGTGATTCATCATCCGGATCACTTCCAGTTTCCTGATAATGTTCTGCCTTTGCCGTCGCTCGTAAAGAAGCACCAGAAGGCCAACCCCGACTCCGACCAGAGCGTCATCCATGATTGCGATCAACAGACTCCCCGCGTGCTGCTGCAACCAAACATCAGACAGACTTCCAAGGAAGAAGATGCAACAGCCAGTCAGGATGCTCCGCAGAGGAACAACCCAACGCGAACCTGTACCGGAGGCAACCATGGTGGGCATTTTGCCACTATCGGCTGCTACTGGCACGTCAAAACAATCACCGATGCCTTCTCTCAAGCCGGGGGCGCACCGGAGTGGCATGGCCGGAGCGGAAACACCCGGCCTTGCGTAGTAGCCTTGCAGCATGGCCGAAGCAGGAATCATCGACCGCATGGCAATGGCGCGTCGAGGCCGCAGGCTTGAATACTTCACAATCCTTTGGAACATTCTCGAAGGGATCGTGGCCGTCGTCGCAGGGGCCGTCGCTGGCAGTATTTCTCTGGTCGGTTTTGGAATCGACAGCTTTATCGAGGTTACATCGGGAACCTCCCTGCTCTGGAGAATGGCGGTGGATGCTGATGTAGAGAAACGCGAACGCAACGAGAGGCTTGCGCCGCGAATCGTGGGCTTCTGTCCGTCCACGATCTACAACTACGAGTATTTTTGGCGTAGATACGTCGAACCGTTCCTTGGCGATAAACGACTGCAAGACGTTCGCAAGGCTGACTGCATGGGGTTGCTTCGTCCAGGCAGTAGCCAAAGCTGTCGAGGACAACCAAGAACTGAAGCGAACGACTCTCCTGCGCATCAAGGCGTTTTTGACCTCGTTCTTCAGCTACGCTGTGGACGAATTGGGCATTCTTGCCGCCAACCCGCTCTCGGCAAAATGCCGAAGATCGGACGCACCGATGAGGCGAAAACCTACGCCTATTCGGAAACCGAGACGAGGCAGATTAGGGACGCTGTTCGCAAGCACATCGCGGAGGAGCATCGCGATCTGGCTAGCACACTCCTGATCTTGGCCAGCTATACCAGCCTCTCGAAGAGCGAATTGGCAGGTCTCGATTGGGAAGATTTCGATCCTGCTGAGAAAGTTCTTTACGTTCGCCGCAGCCGTGTGGAAGGCCAAGAAGGCCACACCAAGACGAAGGCGAGGGTACGTAAGCAGCCTTTGAGTGCGGTGAGCGTTCAACAACTCTTGCACTGCAAGAGCAAGACTCTCGGAACTGGCCTTATTTTCTGCGGCATCACTGGCGCGTTCGACGGCAGGCCACTAAACTTCAAATACTTCGAGAAGCTGCTAAAAGCCGCGCTCAAGAAGGAGAAAGGGCGATGGCACGGCTGGCACGCTTTTCGTAGAGCGTTTGCTACAGACCTGTATCACAAAGACGTGAAAGAGGGGACCGTGCAGTCTCTGATGGGACACAAGAAAGGCTCAACGATCACTCGCGAACACCACATCAAACCGCAGGACGACAGCGCGAAAGCCGCCGTGACCCTGCTCAACTAGATTCTTGGTACGGGAATGGTACGGGAGATTTTCCTTGCAACTCGTTGAAAAGATGGTAGGCGCGGCAGGAATCGAACCTGCAACCCTCGGATTAGAAATCCGATGCTCTATCCGTTTGAGCTACGCGCCCCTGGCAGTTCAACCAACCGCAAACAAATTATATAGTTAGCTCCCTCTTCTCACGAATGTGGGCCGCGGCCGATAGCGCCCTGCTTTTGGCAGCGCAGATAGTTACCACATTGATTCCAGGCCCCGCACTGGAACAATGTCCTCTTACAGTCTGGGCACCAATGCGGTAAATTTCTCCATCCAGGCCAACCTGAGGATTTTCCGTGCTCGTGCGCGACCGCGAGACGGTGAGGATCATGACCCGCAAACAACAGCAAGCTTGGCGAGAGCTTTGTCTCAAAGCCGTCCAGGAGCCTGACCCGGCCAAGCAGATGGAGATCGTGGCCGAGCTGAATCGAATGCTGCAACGTCCGCAGAAGCCCGCTCCCGCTGCACCGCTGGTCAGCGGCGTCCTTAAGCAACGTCCGGCGCGATAGACACATTATTCGGGCTCGGAATTCCCGTCCTTCGAGTGCTCCCTCCCATCGAACGCCATTGCCTTCAATTTCGCGCCGGTAGATAATCCGCCCAGCTTCCCAACACTGCCTGCTGCCTGCAAAACCATCCCGGCTCGCCTACATCGACTGGATGCGGGGCCTTGCCTGCGTCCTCATGTTCCAAACCCACTGCTACGATGCTTGGCTTTCGCCCGAAGCTCGTAAGACGACGTTCTTCATGTACTCGCAGCTGTGCGGCACGCTGCCCGCTCCGCTTTTCCTGTTCCTCGCGGGCATTTCCTTCGCGATGGTCACCGACAAGCTGGTGCGGAAGGGCCTGCCTGCGGGACAGATTGCACGGACAACCGCCCTTCGTGGCGCAGAGATCTTCGCCCTCGGGCTGCTTTTCCGCTTGCAGGAGTTTCTTATCTCCTGGGGATGGGCTCCGTGGAGCGATCTGTTTCGAGTCGACATCCTCAACACGATTGGCATTTCGATGTTGATGATGGGCGTCGTCTGTTGGCTGGTTCTTGTAAGAGGGACGCAGAGTGCACTACGCATTCGGCTCGGGATTGCCGCCACCGCGGTTGCTTTGGCCATTTCACTCCTAACTCCCCTGATGTGGACGGTGTGGCGGCCGGCCTGGCTCCCCTGGCCCATCCATTCCTACATCAACGGCGTTCACAATTTGGGCGAGCCTCAACCTTGGCTATTTCCTATCTTTCCGTGGACCGCGTTTGCATTTGCAGGGCTGGCGGTTGGGTTCCTGCTGCAAAGTGATTGGGCACGCCGAAGGGAAACGCAGATATTCCTCGGCTTGGGTTTGGCTGGGATGGCTCTGATCGCCACCGCGCGCTGGTTCGACGCGCTACCGCTGCAGTTATATGCCGTCTATGATTTCTGGCATACCAGCCCGAACTTCTTTCTGATCCGGGTCGGGCTCTTGCTGATCATTCTGTTCGCAAGCTATGCCTGGTGGCGGTGGGGCGTGGGTGCGCGGGGATTCAGCCCACTGATCCAGCTGGGGCAAACCTCACTACTGGTGTACTGGGTGCACATTGAATTCGTGTACGGACGTTTTTCGATTCTGCCACGGCGCTCGCAATCGGTTGGTGGCGCAACGTTCGGCCTCGCCATCATTTTCGTTATGATGCTGGCGCTCTCCCTTGCGCGCACCAAGTTCAAGAGGCGAGGGCCCGAGCTCCGAGAATGGCTGAGCCGTTTGAAGCCTGCCAGCGCGGTCAAGTGATCCTCTTTTGAAAATTAATGAATGCAGCCCCGCACCACGCCTTTATCAAGCCGACACCTCCACCCAGTTCCTCCGCTCCAGGAACGTAGGCGGCTCGTAGGTCCTGCCGGCCTCCAGTCGTTTCTCCTCGTGACGGCTTGTCCACAACAGCAAGGGACCACCCACGAACGCGGCTAGGCGAGCCGCACCAAATTCTTTCACGACCTCGCGGCGCAGGGCGCGAATGTCCCGGCTGATGCCCTGGTTCAACTGGCTAAAGTGCTTCTCCATGGCCCAGAGCGCGGCCGAATAGGCCGTTCGCAGCTTCACTGCCTCGCGCGCAAAACGCTCGCGCACACGGGTGTCGGGATAGTCTTTGTAGCGCTGCCATCCCTGCAGCAGGGTTCCGCACATCCGGTACAAGCTGGGGCGGTTCTGCTCGAAGTCCCGCTGAAAGGCCCAATCGAGAAATTTCTTGGATTCGTCGCGCGAAATCGCAGCATGCCGGAAGTTGAATTTGTACTGGCCATGAATGTCGGCGAGATCGATTCCATCGAGGAGTCTTCCCTGCTCCGACATCTCGCGGTGCAGCGGAGTGCCCGGCACCGGGGTGTAGAGCATGAACTGATGGAAGTCGGTGCGGTGCGCGACCGCGTCCTCGATCTCCTGGGTGATGTTTTCCGGAGTGTGATGTTCCAATCCGATCATGGTTGACCCCTGCACCCGAATGCCGTGTTCGCGCAATTCGCGCGCCAGGTTGAGAGTGTCGGAGCCCTGCAGCTTACTGTAGCGCGAGCGCAACGACTCCAGCCCCATCCATATCCACGAGACCCCCAACTCCACCAGTTCGTGCATGGTGTACTTGCGGATGGCATTCGCGGAAGCAAATACGGCCATGCCCCAGCTCTTGCGCGCCTGCTTCATGCGGTTCAGCAACTGCATTGCGCGCTCGCGGTGTAACAAGAAATTCTCGTCCATGATGAAGAACGTCTGCACCTTCAGCGCGGCTTCCATATGGCTCATCACGTCGAACAACTCGTCGCCGGTCTCGAAAAGGTTACAAATTTCCCTTTGCCGCCGAAGAACGACGAAGTAGTGCAGAAGTTGCATCCCATCGGGCAGCCTACCGATGGAATGATGGTGGCGGCCGTGCCTCCCTTGCGCTCGGGCAGGCGGACACCCAGAATGCGAGTCTGCATGCCCGAGATGATTTCCGGATGGCGAATGGGTGCTTCAACGTCTTCTCCCAGGTATGCGCGCATCCACGCGATGCCCTCGCCGCGCACAAAATGATCCGCTTCGACCATTGACTCGATGCCCGGAATCGCGGTCACGTGTCCGCCTAGCACGATGACGGAATGGGGTGATAACTCACGCACCAGTCGGCACATTTCGCGCACTTTGCCGATATTTATGATGATCGATGAAATACCCACGATGTCGTACGAGTTGTTTGTAAGTTCCCGGGCAAAACTCGCGCGGGTGGAGAAGTCCAGGACCGAGCAGGGCGCGGAGATGTTGGACTGGGTCATCATGATCCCCCACGAGCGGTGGAACATGCGCAGCGAAAAGGCGCCTTGAGCCCGCGTGACCTGGTTGTGGTAAGGCTCCATCGGATTAATGGAACGGCTGCCAAACTCGTCGTCCTGCGCGTAAGGACCGAACACGGAAGTGAGCAATACACGCGCGCGCGTGCCTTTGGGATGGGGTTTCATGGTTCTCCTGCTTCTCAGCCTAGGCAGAACGGAAGGAGGGGTATGTGAGGCGCCACACAAAACACAAAACTATTACATTTGCCGGGAAGAACACTGTGCGATGGCGTGGCCCACGAGTGTTAAAGCGATGCCCCACTGCTGACGCGCCTTCAGTTCGTCACTGCCGTAGCCGAACTGGTAGAACGTCACGTAGAAGCCTTCCCGGATGCCGGCGTCGTCGTGGTAGAAACAGCGGCGCAACAGGAACTCCGCCGAAGCCGGGATCTCCGGCGCCCGCTTCAGAAGCGCTGTGATTTGCTTCAGGAAATCCTCGTGGGCGGCGAAGGAGTATCGCGTATCGCTCTTGCTGAAGACCAAATCCACATACGAACCGAATTTGCAGGCTCCGCCGAAGATTTCCTCTTCTGGATGGATCTCTCTCGTACCCCAGGCATCACATTTCGCGCTCTCCAGAATGCTCGCGGCAGAATTGACAAGCGCGAGGAAGTCTCTCAACTCCGCAAAGCGCGACGCTTCCTCGAGGTGCGCGAGCAGGTCCGGTTGCCTTTTCAGGTTGTAGTAACGAGGACCACCCTCGGGTGCTTCCCATGGCAGTTCCAGCGTCTCGTCATCACGACCGAGTTCGACCGCGAAATCCGCTTGCACGGCCACTCCCTAAAGAACGACGAACCGGCGGACGCAACCCGTCGGCTGTGACCACCGGTTCAGACGAACATCGTCGCTGCTTCGAACCCTTCTACTTGGCCGGCGCGGGCTGAGGTGCGGCTTCCGGAGCGGGCGTGCCGAAATTCACCCTCGGCACTTCACGCGATCCTTCTGCCGCTTTGAAATAAGCGTCGTTCGGTTTGAAGCCTGCCCATTGGGCGAAGATGTTGCTCGGAAATTTCTGGATGTAGGTGTTGTAGTCTTGCAAGGCATCGTTGTAACGCTTGCGTTCGACCGCGATGCGGTTTTCCGTTCCTGCCAGCTCATCCTGCAGGCGCAGAAAGTTTTCGTTCGACTTTAATTGCGGGTAGTTCTCAACTACCAGCAACAGCCTCCCGAGCGCATTGTCCAGCTGACCATTGGCTGCGATCTTCTCCGCCGGCGTACGGCCAGACAGCAGCGCCGAGCGCGCCTTGGCGATGTCGCCAAACACGGTCTGCTCCTGCTTCGCGTATCCCTTGACCGTCTCCACGAGGTTCGGGATCAGGTCTGCGCGCCGCTGCAGCACGATATCCACCTGCGACCATGCAGCCTTGACGGTCTCGTTCTTGGTGACCAGCGTGTTGCGCACAGCCACGTATTGCCCGAAGACGACCAGCGCGATCAGCGCTAGAAGGATCACTACGATTAATGCTTTACCCATGTCGCTCTCCTCGATGGAAAATCTGTCAACCTGTTCCGGTCAACGCAATCCGGGGGAATCGAGCATTCGATCGACGGCAGCCGTCACTTGTTCAACCGCCGCCAGGTATCGTCCGGCAAGTTCCGGGACCTGAAACTGTTTGCGATCGGCCCGGTGTTCGCGTATGTCCAGCAAGTGCTCAAACGGGCTTGCATCAAAAGCCAGGCTTGCCGCCAGCGACTTCACTACCTCGCGCTTCGTAGCCGGCGGGGGCTGCCCTTGGGCGATCAGCACGTGACGAAACAAAGTTGTGAAAGCCGGCACCGATCTCAACATCAAATCCCAGGTGCGCTTCTCGTCCCCCGCACTGAGCATGAGACGCTGGCGTAGGAGCACAAGCTTTTCGCGCAATTCATACTCGACCTGCGCCCGATGCAGTTGCATGGGAATCTGCAGCGAAACGATCGGATCGGGACCGAACAACACGCGATGGTGGCGCTGGATATCGGTGAATTCGATGGCAAACACATCGGCCGAGTGCTCCAGCTCATCCCGCCTGATCAGCAATGGCGCCGCGTGGCTTTGCTTCGTCCACCACTCGATCGAAGGCGCAAGAGCCAGCAGCTTCGCCAAGGCGGTGTCTTTCACAACACACAGCAAGTTTACGTTGGAGTATTCCGGGTCGTACTCGCCTGAAACTGCCGAGCCATAAAGGATCACGCTCTCGAGATTCGGTCCCGCCGCTTGTTGCAGGCGCGCCACGAACTCGTCGATCTGCTTCTCCGGAACCAGGCTTTCAGGAGCCATGACGTCCCCTCAATTCCACCTTACCAGCCACCACCCGCACCGCCGCCGCCCGTGCTGCCTCCGCCGAATCCGCCGAACCC
>UEXT01000137.1_pt1 | contig 16290 bp, 20 predicted proteins | sample 4301081 | NCBI WGS metagenome assembly UEXT01 (sample SAMEA4773177, study PRJEB27434) | metagenome | biome: 2259; feature: agricultural soil; material: soil | place: USA | collected 2014-09 | depth 0.25 m
GTTTGATTCCTACTGGTCAATAGCATACCCCTCGCTGGCTCTGCCTGCAAGGCTCCAAGGCAGGTTTCACCCCACCTGTCTCCATCGATCCTGGAAGTGGCCAGTTTTGCTTTTCCCGAACGCCGGAGCCAGCCGCGGTTCTACCCGATTCCTCAGACTGTCCTCTTACAAGGTGTGATCCCATGCACAACGGATAAGATTCTCCTTGAACACCGACCCTCCTTAGGCTGTGATGGCAACCCCTCGATTTTAAACAAAGGCATGGATATCAACGATGGGCGTACTGCTTGTCCTTCACCAAATCCCCCAATAAGTCGGATCGCAAGTGAGGGGGCGAGTAACCACGTTCAGTGCTTCGTTGTTCCTGAACAGTTCCTGCAGCTCGATGTGCACCTGCTATCTCTCATAGACCACATCCAGGCGGGTAAGGAAGTGATTGAGCTCTAAAGTCAGGCGCTCAATAGCGGGTCGGTCTTGTCGCACCGCGGCCAGTTCCAATGTTTCACCGATTACGCTGATCGTGTTGAAGCCGTACCCGCCACCGTCACCCTTCATCCGATGGCCAACAACGCGGATCGTCTCTAAGTCATTCTGTTGCAGCGCCGTCTGGAGGATCTGTACGTCGCGCCGACGATTCTCAAGAAAGCCGGGAACAATCTCGGCAAGGTCGGGGTCGATATATACCGTAACTTTCGCCGACCCTTCTGGGTCACGCTTGTTGATCATGCGGCCAAGTTTCCTCTGTAAGCCTGGAGAACTTCCAGGAGCGTTCCGCGCTTGATGGGTTTTGTCAAATGGGCATCGCAGCCGGCCTCGAGGATCTTGCTGTTTTCTTCCTTCAACGCCAGGGCGGTGAGCGCGATGATTTGTGTTCGAGGGAGGTTGTGCTCTCGCTCCCAAGCTCGAATCACCTTGGTCGCGTCATAGCCATTCATGACGGGCATCTGCATGTCCATCAAAATTACATCGTACTGTCCGGTCTTAAACTTGTCGAAGGCGATTGCGCCGTTGTCTGCAATGTCGAGGCGGTGCGAGGTCGATTTCAAATAGGAACGGATCAGTACTTGATTGTCGGACGAATCCTCTACCAACAAAATCCGCAACTTGTTCGTTGAAGAGGCAGGGGAGGGGCGTGACGGGTCCGAGAGCCCGGCCGGGTGAATGCCTTTGCCTCGCGCAAGAACGATGCTGATAGTCTGTAAGAGATCGGAACGTCTGATCGGTTTGATGAGATAGCCGCCCAATCTCAGATCATACGTGCGTGCAATATCATCGGCCCAATGTTCCGATGTGAGCATCACGATCCTCAGTCCCTCGGCAAGTTTGGGCTCTCGGATTTTCTCCACGACCTGGAAGCCGTCCATATCCGGCATTCGACAATCGAGGAATACCAATTCGAAGGGGTGGCCGGAGTCGGCTGCCTGGTGCAACGCACTGACAGCGGCTGCTCCATCGGCCACATCGGTCACCTGTGCTCCCCATGCGCTCAAGGTTTCTTGGAGGATCAGGCGGTTTGTCGCATGGTCGTCGACAACGAGTGTTCTGAGCCCTGCAAGATTGATCGGCAGAGGGAGATTGACGAGCGGGTCCTGAGGTTGAATTCCCAATTGAACGCTACAGTGGAACGTGCTGCCCTGACCTTCCGTGCTTTCAACCCACATCCTCCCATTCATTCGTTCAGCGAGTTGTTTTGAAATCGTCAATCCGAGTCCGGTACCTCCGTACCTGCGTGTGATGGAGGCATGCGCTTGGGTGAAGCTCTCAAAAATTGTGGACAATTTTTCGGTAGGAATCCCGATGCCTGTGTCGGTGACGGAGAATAGAATTCCGCCTGGTGCGGTGCGATTAGGATCGTTTTGGACATAAAGGGTGACGGACCCTTTCTCAGTGAATTTGAGTGCGTTACTGAGCAAATTGATCAGAATTTGCTGCAACCTATTGGGATCTCCGATGAGAGCGCATGGGACGTCTGGCGACAGATGGCACGCGAGCTCCAGTCCCTTCTCGTTAGCCCGCATCGCGAGGATTTCAATCGCTTTTTCTATCAAATCACCGAGATCGAAGGGGATGGATTCCAACTCTAGATGACCAGCCTCGACCTTGGAGAGATCAAGAATATCGTTGATGAGGTTCAATAGGTTGCTGCCTGCCCGGCGGAAAATACGAAGATACTTTCGCTGATCTCGGGTGAGCTCCGTTTCCCATAAGAGATCCGCCATCCCGATAATGGCATTCATTGGTGTGCGGATTTCGTGACTCACACTGGCGAGGAATTCGCTCTTCGCTCTATTCGCCGTTTCGGCTTTCTCTTTGGCCTGACGCACAGCCCGTTCTGCCTCGCCGCGTTCCATGGCCTCCAGCGCAAGGGTTGCCATTGTTGCAAAGGACACAGCGATGGTCGATTCATCGGCGGTCCACGTCCGTGGCGTCCCCAGATATTCGTGACACAAGACGCCGACCACCTTTCCCTTATGTCTGATCGGCGCATCGAGCATGGCGCCGATCCCAAGCGGGGTGAGATAGGCGGACGAAAATTCTCTGGTGCGAGGATCGTAGTGGGCATCGTGAGCGGCGATCGTAGATTCCTCCTGTTCCAACGCCTGAAAGTAGGATGGAAATTGGTTGGCCTGTAAGACTGATCCAGTGCTGTGCCTTCCGTTCGTGGATTCATACAGATCTGCTAACCGAATGGCTGTGCGATCTTCTTGGAACAACCAGATACTGGCACGCTCGACGGCGAGCACGCGGCTCGCCACCTCGGTTATGGCTTGAAAGGCCCGTTGAAGGTCTCCGGAGATGATCGCCTCGCTCTGCGCAAGTTTGAGCAGCGCTTTCTGGTGCTCCTGGAGCAGGTTGACGCGCAGCCTTTCTTGTCTAGCCAACCGTTTGCGATCGGTGATGTCTCGACAAGTCCAGATGATATCGGAGCGGTGTGTCTCACCGCATGCGAATTGCTGCAGTGTAACTTCGACATCAAACAGCTCTCCGGTCTTTTTCCTGCCGACAAGTTCTCCGCGCCAATACCCATCGACTTGCACGAACGGAAAGTGGTATTGCTCGATCGTGGCCTGTTGCTCAGGTCCATAGAGCTCTTTCCAAGACGTGCCGATCAGTTCCTCAACTTCAAAACCATACATAGCGGCGTGGGCGGGGTTCATATAGGTAAACAGTCCGTCGGAATTCAACAGTGCCAGCCCTTCCATGCCGTGTTCCACGGCACGCAGGAGTTCAACTAGTGCTTCGTACTGGCGTTTCTGGTCGCTGATATCCTGGCCGATCGCCAGCAGACCAATAACCTGGTCCTTCCTCACAACCACGCGTTTAAAACTCCACAGGAGCGTTAGCCGCTTACCGGCTCGGTTGATGACCTCGTTTTTATGCACCAGAGTGGGCTGTCCCTTGAGGATCTTGCGGATGTCAGCCACTACGGTTTTTCGAGCTTCCTCGGGCAGAAAGGTTGTCACGTAATCTTTTCCCAAGACTTCTTCCCGAGACCAGCCGTATAACCGTTCCGCTGCGCGATTCCATTCAAAAATCCGGTGCTGCGGTGTGAGACCGATGATCACACTCGTGCCGGTTTCCAATAAGGTGCGGAATCGAGCCTCGACCTCACGTAACGCCCGCGCAAGCGCACGTGGCTGGAGCCGAGAGATGCCAGAAATCCGAATTCGTGCAGATGTTTTAGCTTGGCTCGATGATTCTGTTTGCCGCGGCGACAGGGGTCTTGTAGAGTTGAAACCCGTGCGCTTCTTGGAGTGTTTGATCATAGTTCCACACGGTAGGAATCAATCTTTTCCGTGAGGGCGTCGGTACGGGTGCTGGTCCTGCGAAGATGTCGGGCGATCACGTGTCGTGGCTGTGTGGGACGAGGGTCAGGATACCGGCCTGCTTAGCTCGGTTACGGCCTTCCTGCTTGGCTTGGTAAAGAGCTTGGTCGGCGGCTTTAATCAAATCCGTGGGTGAGGCGGAACGGCTGGGGACCGTGCTTGCATAGCCCAAGCTGATCGTAATGGGTTCACCGTCGATGTGCGCGATTTTCAATGATTCGATGTGTCGGCGAAGGTTCTCTGCCACCTGTGCTGCCCCCTCCGTGGTGGTACCTGGTAACACAACAACAAACTCGTCTCCGCCGTACCGGGCCACGAGGTCGCCTGGCCGATTTACGGTCCCTGAAATGGCCGTAGCCACCTGGCGAAGGCAGTCATCACCGGCCGTATGGCCCTTCGAGTCGTTGTAAGTCTTGAACCGATCAATATCCAGCATAATCAAAGAGAGCGGGGTTGAATCCCGAACCGACCGCCGCCACTCCTGATCCAGAAAGTCGTCGAACTGTCGGCGGTTAGTGATGCCAGTCAATCCGTCAAGGCATGAGAGGCGCAGGAGCATTTGATTGGCTTCTTGGAGCTGACGCATAACGTCGAGCAGTTCCTGTTCTCGTGCCCGTCGCCGATCGATTTCGTGCACTAATCGGAGGACGGAGCGAACTCGCGTGAGAAGTTCAATCTTATTAATGGGTTTGCCGATATAATCGAGGGCCCCAGCCGCAAAGGCGAGTTGTAGATCAACTGGGTCTGTTTTGACGGTGACCATCATGATTGGAGTATCGCGGAATCGCTCTACCGCTTTGATTTGACGACAGGCTTCTATGCCGCTCATCTCCGGCATGATGATGTCCATAAGGATAAGATCGATCCGACCCGTGCCTTGAGAGCCGCCTTCCATGCCAAGCAGTCGAAAAGCGGATGCAGCCGAGTCCGCGACCAGAATGTTGTCGTAGCCGGCGGCCGAGAGGATCGATTGCACCAACAACCGATCGTCTGCGGAGTCGTCGACGATTAGAATGCCCATCGCGTCAGGTTCCTTCTCCCGTGGGTGGTGTGTGGAAGAAAGACTAGCAGCTAGTCTTGGTAAACACCAGGATAAAGCTTCTTGATACAGGGTTGGCAAAGCCCATGACTGAATTCTGCCTCGGAGTGCTCACCCAGATATTCCTCTAATTGTTGCCAGAACCCGCTGTCATTTCTGATTTTTTTGCACGACGCACAGATAGGGATCAAGCCACGGAGCACTTTAACTTCCTTGAGGGCCTTCTGAAGCGCCTCGTTGCTTCGACGCAACTCCAGTTCGCGTGCTTTCCGGCAATCCATCTCCAGTTTGAGTGTCAGCGCCGACGAGACGCGGGCTAAGAGTTCGACGTGGTTGACGGGTTTCGTGATGTAATCGACGGCGCCCGCGGAGAACGCAGCCTGGAGGTTCGATAGGTCACTTTTCGCAGTCACCATAATGATAGGGATATCTCGTAGATGATCGCGTCGCTTAATCTCCCGGCAGGCCTCCACGCCATCCTGTTCCGGCATCAGGATGTCCATGAGAATGAGATCGACCGACGGTGGAGATGCTTGGTCGTCCAGCTTTAGGGTGTCAAACGCGGATTTCGCTGAATTAGCAGTCAGGATATCCGAATGACCGGCTCTCCCAAGAATCGAGCGCAGCAGGGCCTGTTGGTCTGCAGAGTCGTCGACAATGAGAATACTCATAGGCGAGTCAAATCGGCAAGCATAGGCAAATGATTACGTAAATGCCTTCATAACCACGTGGAGTCAGTATAGCAGGGAAAATGGAGTAAGGAAGGGAAACCAGAAGTTCGCAAATTTACTGCAGCTTGGATCGGACGAGCTCGCTGACCTGCTTGCCATCGACGGCTTGGCCTGCCAGGCGTGCCATGACGGCTTTCATCACCGCTCCTAGATCCTTGGGGGAGGTTGCACCGGTATCGCGGATGACGGCTTCAACCACTCCGGTGAGCTGATCGAGAGTCAGTGCCTGTGGCAGATAGGCTTCGATAATGGCAATTTCCTGGCGCTCTTTGGCGGCCAACTCCGCTCGATTGCCCTTTTCAAACTGAGCGACCGACTCTTTACGCTGCTTGATCATGCTCGTCATCACGCGGCTCATTTCTGCGTCGTCGAGATCCTTCTTCAGCTCGACTTCCTTGTTAAGCACGGCAGCCTTGATCATACGAATAACGTCCATGCGCAGTTGGTCGCGCGATTTCATGGCCTGTTTAAGATCTTCGGTCAAGCGATCACGGAGGGTCATTCTTTCCTCTCAGATGCAGTGATACCTGGCGCCGGCGGAGAATACCGCGTCATCGCACCTCAGTCAATGAGGCCGATTTCCTTAGCCTGATGGCCATCTTGGGGCAGTGGTTTTCGCCCCATTCGGGGAGTATGATGCAGACAAAATCTAGGTACAAGCCCGGAGGAGTCAGCGCGAACGTTGGGAGTGCTGGCCATGGTACGGCGGGGCTCAGCAGTCAACGTATGTAGGGTCGTGGTGGCGGCTCTGATGTTCGCGGGATGCTCTAGTTCACCCCCTCCCTCGCCGACGGTTAGTGCATCGGATATAGCTCTTCCTGTCCTTGCAATCCCACCTGACGTGCAGCGCCTGGCCGTGTTGTATCCACGCGGGGTCAATCCTGAATGGTCCAGCGCGTACAGCCGGCTTGAGGGGGCTGCATTTCAACTCAAAGCGCATCGACCCACACTCAGAATTATTGATCGCTCGAACATGCCGACCGTCTTCACCGAGCAGCGATTTCAGGCTGGGGGCCTCGTCTCCGACGAGAGCGCCGTCCGGATTGGCCAAATGTTGGGAGTGGACAGTGTACTGATCTATCGAATCGACGGACCGACGCTGCGGGACCGGCTCTGGGCCCGTCACTATCAGGATCTACCGCCGATTACCTTATCGACCAAGATCATCCGCGTCGAAAGCGCCGAAGTCGTGTATCATAATGTGGTCACGGCTCGGGTAGGGGTTGGACCGACGGATGGATCAGGATGGTTTCTTTCCGACAGTAGTGTAGACTATCAGCGATGGAGTCGTGAAGCGTTAGACCAAGGAATCATGCAGACGGTCGTCGATCTTCAACGAGCGTTTCAATAATCGATAACGGGACCGATCCGAAAGGAGAGATATGTGATGAATCATCGATGGGGGAGTGTGCAGGACACCATGAGAGCGACGGTGCTCGGCATTGTCGCGTGCATAGTGATAACGGCTTGTGCTAGCGACACGCCGAAAGGCTCAGGGACTCCTACGCCGGATCAAGTGCGGAGCCATGGGGACCGAACCTTTGACAAGCTCAAGCAAGAGGAAAAAGAACGACCCACACAGCCCGATATGCCTCGGTGAATTGGACGTCCTGCTAGCGATCGGTCTTCCACACACCAAACTGCGCGATGGATCGGAGGAGCGGGAGTTCCCACATGAGTCGTCGCTGAGGGACCCGCTCGACGGTCCTGGCTTCGTGAAATCTCCCAAGCAAGCTCATGGAAACGAGCAGGCGAAGACAGCCGGAGAGAAAGAATACCAACGGAAGGTTTGATAGGGGAGCAATCGTCAATGTGCCGACGTGAATCTCTCCCGGGAGGACGTTAATCAACCAGCTTCCCGCCAGCGCGCCGAGCGACCACCCCAGAGCATTGACTGCATTGGACAGAGCGACCGCTTTCGCGCAGTCGTGCGGTCGAACTGCGTCGAAGACATAGTTCTGCAGCCCCAGTGAAAGTCCGGCCCAAATCACACCGCCAAAAAAATTCAATGTGATGAGAAAGGTCCAATTGGCGCTGACGAGGTAGCCCATCGGCAGAAACGGGACCATGAAGCTGGTGACCGTCAATAAGGCCTTGTTCCCGAATCGGTCTCCGAAATGCCCCCACCGGTTCAGGGTGAGGACTTGTCCCAGGACACCGGCAGTCAGCCAACCTCCATACTCCCAATAAGTCAAGTGAAGGTCCCGCAGCATGTAGATCACGAAAAACGGTCCAGCCATTAACACGGCGGCATGCATGAGACTTGAGAACACGAGAAACCTGCGAAAGTCTACCGTGGCCCGCTCCCGCAGAAAGTAACGGAACCCGCCCTGGTCCGAGAGTCGAGCTTGATGATGTGGGTCTTGCACATGTTTCAAGTAGAGCGTCGAGACAAGTCTCGCTCCTCCGGCCGCCGAGAACAGAAGAACGAACCCGATGTAAACCGCGTCGCTTTGTTGCCAGTAGCTCAGCAAGGACCCACCGATGCACAGTGTCAGAAGACTGATCACGGCCATGATTCGAGCGCGGTGTGCGAAGTATGCTCCGCGTTGGTTCGGGTCGAGAAGATCGGTAATGAAACTGTTCCAGGTGGGGGTGGTGAAATGATTGCACGCGAAGTAACCTGCCGCTCCTGCAATGACGAGCCAAGGTCCCCATTGCGGAAACAGCCAAGGGAGCAACACGATAGGGAGCCACACCAGCGCTTGTCCGATGGTCCCCCCTAAAATCAGCGATTTTCGGTCGGGAAACCAGCGTAACACCTTCACGGAAAGCAATTGTGCCCAAGTTCCGATGAGTTGGGGTAAGGCTGAGAGGATACTCAACTGGAAGGGAGAGGTCTGCAGTAACAGGGCGAAAGCCGAGAGATATTGTTCCCCGGCCCCCTGGGTGACAGCTTGACACAGGCCGTCACGGAGGCCATAGCGACGACCTCGTGCCATGACGTCGTAATCCGCCTCTGGCAACGGCGAGGATACTTCGGAGCAAAATGCCTGTTCGAGCCTCATGGAGTCTGCATTCGCTACTGTTCTGGCCTAGTAGATTTGCCTCACAGAGCCTATCACAGTCAGTGGCTGATTGGGGCTGGTTGACCGCTTATTGACCCGCGGCCAAGCACCCGATACGATAATAAGGAGTGGGTAAGAGGCGACCAATGAAACTTCTGAATATTCATGTCCCAGTGGTCAATCGAGTAATAACTGCGGTTCTGTTCGTCTCTTTCAGCGTGAGCGTTACGGTAGGGCATGGCATCGCGCGAGATCTGGTTGCGCCGAAGGAACAGGCCACGACAGAGTTCGAACCGACTCAAAGTCCGTCCTTCGATGAGCAAAAAAGGGGGATTCCTCAGTCTCTGTTCACCTGGATCAAGATAGCCAAGGGGTACGAGGTCGAATGGGACAGCTTCGGACGAAAAGGCTGGTACACCCAAGACCCACGGTTGAAGCCGATCGAACCGACAACGACGTTCACTTCCGATACCCCTGCCGTCTATATCGTATTTGAGGTGGCACCACTCGAAGATCCGGCGCAATTCAGCGCCCAATGGTTCTTAGAAGGCGAAGGGGGTAAGTTGTCGGATGCCCCTATAGGCAAAGATACGTTGGAAGTTCCTGGACATGAACGGTACGGATTCCTCGAATTGAAGCGTCCTGGTGAAAAGTGGGCCACGGGGACGTATCTGGCGAAGCTCTTCATCACTCCACTTGGCCAACAGCCCTTTCATGCGGTGAATCAAGTTGGCACGATGCGATTCACCATCGCCGATGCACCGGTAGCACCAAGCTCTTCGAACAAGCCTTAGCCCGCCTCCCTTCCTTAATCTAGCTGCACTCGCGCAAAGGAGACTTGGGCGTGGCACGCATCAAGGAAAATGATCCGGAGAAATTGGCCCTGCTCTATGAGCGATTCAAAGACGTCTGCCTAGTGGAAAAAGAAGTGTGGAAGGAAATCTTTATGCCCCGAGATGTGGCGCAGGGGCCGGTAAGGACGAACATTCAGGATCGCTATGAGGTGGAGATCGACGATCCCGCGATTGAAGACACGCTCGACGCCAATATCTCTCGCGGCAGCGCAGCATTGGCGGCTGCGATTCAGGAATATCGGGCTCATATCAGTTTCTTCAAGACAAGGTGACATCCAACCTCTCAGCAATCGGCCACCGGCAGAAGGTTGAGAAAAGCTAAGCGCTATTTTGCGAGTGCTGTCTCGACCCCGCGGACGATTTCATCAGAGAGTGGTTTAGTCCGGTGGTGATAGCGGGCGACGACGTTGCCTGACCGATCGATCAGATACTTCTGGAAGTTCCACTCTACTTCACCCGGGAACGGGCTTTGCTCGGTGAGGTAGCGATAGAGGGGATGCTTATCTTCGCCCTTCACGCTGATCTTGCTGAAGAGTGGAAATGTCAGGCTGTATTTCGTGTAACAGAAGTTCTTGATCTCCTGATTCGTACCTGGCTCTTGTTGGCCGAAGTTATTGGCTGGAAATGCCAGGATCTCGAATCCTCTCTCCTGGTACGTCTCGTACATCTTCTCCAGGTCGGAATACTGCGGTGTGTTTCCACAAAGGCTCGCGGTGTTCACGACAAGCAGGACTTTGCCCCGGAACTGGCTCAAATTCACAGGCTTCCCGTGGATATCGTCCATCGTGAAATCATAAATGCTTGGCGATTTCGCAGCCATAAGTTGTCCATCCTGATCGGCCTGCACGGTGTGCAAGCCGATAATGAATCCCCATCCAATCACGAGGGTAGATACGGCGATTCGGACCATCGACATGATGACCTCCGCTATCAGGGTTACAAGCGCTCGAGCGCCGCAACGCGGTCTTCAATTGGCGGATGCGTCGCAAACAAGTGCAAGAAGCCAGACGAATTTCCCGCAATCTTCATCGTTGCCAAGGCATCTTGGGTCGTGTATTCCTGCTGAGAGGATTTCACCCACCGATCGATTCCGCGTAGCGCAGAGATCATCGAACCCTTCCCATAGACTTTGGCAGAGAAGGCATCGGCGGCATATTCGCGGCGGCGGGAATGCCAGTTAATCAACAGCGATGCCAAGATGGTCAGGACCACCTGCAGGAAGATATACACAATAAACGCGAGGAACGGATTTCCCGCCGACCCTTCCTCTCGATCCTGGCTGGGCTGGGCCAACAGCTGGTAGACGAAGTTGCTGATGTAGTACACGAACGTATTCATCAGACCGGCGAGAACCGTCGTCGCGAACATGTCGCCGTTAAACACATGTCCCATTTCGTGGGCGAGCACCGCCTTGACATCTTGCTCCTTCAAATTCTGCAAGAGACCAGTGGAAACAGCTACCATGGCGTTGTTCTTGCTGGGGCCGGTTGCAAAGGCGTTGGGATCCGGTGACTCATAGACCCAAACCTCGGGCATCTTAATATGGAGGCGCTGGGCGATTTCCTGAACCGATCCATAGATGACTTGCTCTGGATGGGAACGGGGCTGAGTGATCTGCTGGCAATCCAACATGGCGCGTGCCATCTGCTTCGAAAAGGCTAAGCTGATGAAGGCCCCACCAAACCCGATAACAAGGGACCAGACAAGCAACTCCTGACTGAACACCCCACGTACGTCGATGCCGAACATCGGCAGGACGAAATTAATCAGGATGTTAACCGTAAACGAGAGCGTGAGATAAATGAGAATGTTCGCAATCAGGAACAAACCTATACCCTTAATCCACTTCATCGAGATCCTCCTTCACAATGGTCTGTTTGCCCAACCTACAGGGCAAGTTCTTGGTGACCGTCATTATACAAACCAGCGTACGTCGGTTTCTACAATAAGGCTTCCAGTAGAAAGGTCAAGGTACCGAAAGTCCCTGAAATTCCAAGGCGACATTGACCCATTGCTATCCTTCCTGTTAGAAGTTTCTCATCAATGAAGGTGTCGATGCGACAACTTCCTAGCTTGTTAAGCGTTGTGGCGCTGCTCACACTTAGCGGCGTGTTAGCCCATGCAGCGGAACCTTCTCGGCCTGAGCCTCCATATGTGTTGCCTGTCGCTGCCGATGGTGTCCAGCGTGGCACTGTCATACTTGATAGCTATTCATATCAACCAGCCCATCTTATCGTCGAATCTGGTAAGCCAGTCGAGTTGACCTTGACCAGCGTGACGACTATTGTTCCGCATAACTTCATCATCAAGGATCCGGCCGGAACTCTGTCCGTTCAACAGGATGTCGGCTCCGGCAAGACAGTCGTGGTCAAGTTTACCCCGACTCAGCCTGGAACCTTTCCTATCTACTGTGACAAACGTCTTTGGCCCCTGCCGAGCCATCGTGACAAAGGAATGGAAGGCAAGCTCGAAGTACGGTAGGTGTTGCCACGAGCATAAATGTCAGGAAACGAGAACTTCTGCGTGATCTCCTCAGGCAGGTTTCTCGGCTCTTCTATACCACCTTGGTTGTGGTTCCGGAAGATGTGCGAGACCAGGTCAGTCTGTCCTATCTGTTCGCGCGTGCGGCAGACACGATTGCGGATACAGAATCAATCGACCGCCCACGCCGTCTTGACTATCTCAGCCAACTGAAAGCCCAGTTCGTAAGCGACCAAGTGGCCTGGGCGCAAGTGCAAGACATTCAACAGGCTGTGGGACCACTCCAGCACGATACTGCCGAGCGAGTGTTGCTCGAGCGGCTCGATGATTGTTTTCGACTGTTCCAGTCATTTTCGCCGGGTGATCGTAGTCGGATCCAGCGCCTTATGACGACGCTGACTCAAGGGATGGAGATGGATCTGACCGTTTTCCCCGGCAAATCAGCTGAGGAATTGGTTGCCCTGAAGACGCTCGACGATTTAGATCGTTATACCTACTATGTGGCAGGGTGCGTCGGAGAATTTTGGACTGATCTGATGTGTGCGCATCGGCGCGGGCTGGCCTCGTGGAATGTGCGCGAGATGTCCAAGGTCGGTGTGCGGTTCGGCAAGGGGCTTCAGCTCACCAACATCGTTAAAGATGTGGCCCATGATCTTCAGAGGGGGCGTTGCTATGTGCCGGAGCCAATGCTGTCCGATGTTGGCCTGAAGCCGCGTGATTTGCTCGAACAACAGAATCTTGTGCGTTTTCGACCGGTGCTGGGAAAGTTGGCCCGCATGGCTATGGGGCATCTCGATCAGGGCTGGTTGTACACAATGGCTATCCCGCGATATGAAACTAGGCTCCGGTTGTCCTGCATGTGGCCTATTCTTTCCGCCGGCGAATCACTCAAGCTCGTCATGTCGTCTCCCGATCTTCTGAATCCTGCCGTGAAAGTCAAAATTCCGCGCAGCAAGGTCTATCAAATCATGGCGCTGACTACCTTCACCGGCGCCTGTAGCTATGTTGGGACGGCCTATTGGGGCCACCTCCGCAAGCAAATTACATAGAGAAAGGAACCCATATCATTATCGGTCATGCTATTCAAAACATGGGGTATGTGTTACTTCGCATGGTAGCAGTGTATGAGGAGGAAATTAACGAGGTACAGGAGTTTTCGGCTGGGTTCGTGAGTTTCGCGATCCTGCTTCTGATCATTGCGTGCTTGCCAGTTTGACCTAGACTCCTCTGTTATCGCTGCAGACCTTTCCTTCTTTCCTCGTACTCTTCCGCATTTGTACAAGCCGCAGCTGTTTGATGAGCTGGATGTGGTGTGTTAGGGCCTTGGCGCTGACTTTCGCTAGAGGAGCGAAACACGCAAGCGTGTTCTCCAAGGAAGGAAAGCTGGAACTGACCGAGTCCGCGAGGGGATTCCAGGAGGATTCCGCCCCACAGAGCAGGCTTGTGCGTTCTGGAGGCGAGGAAGCGACGGGCCCCGACACACCCCGTCTACTTCTTCTGTTGCGGCTCTAGCACCTTCTCCCCCTTTTTGAAGACCGCATAAATCGCCTGTGACGGGCAGGCGTCCAAGCAGAGGCGGCAGCCTTCGAGACAACGGGACGCGTCGAACTTGAACGGCGGCGTCGAAAGCCAGGCACCGGTCGGGCAGATGGGAACGCAGATGGCTTGATGCGTGCAACGGTCAGGATGGCGGACGAGGTGATCGCGAATGACCATCATGGGCTTGACTCCTTCGAAGAGACCTTGGGAAAAAATCTCGAACATGTTTTTCTGCGGCAGACTGCTCACTTCCACTCCTTCACGAGATTCTTGATCCGATCCTTGAGCTCGGGAATCTGATCCAGATTGTTCTGAATCGCGCCGAGAATATTGCTGAGGCGAGCGGCCTTCTGTGCCTCTTTGTCTTGCTTCACCAGCCGATCGTGTTCGGCGTAAGCGGTATGATGCTTCGGTTCAAGAGATTGGCGTGCAGTGGCTAAGGCTTCGCCAAGTTCGTACGGTTCGACGGCCAAGGGAGGGACAACAAGAAAAGAGCCATCGGTAAAGACTACCACGGCCGATCCTGCTTTACTTTTTAACTCAATCACGGTCTCTACCGTTTTCCCGGTGAGCTGATCCCACGACCTCAGCAATCCGGGAAACTGCTTTATAAAGGCCACCTTCTCTTTGTTGGCCTTCCATTTATCTTCGTTTGACATCGTCGTGTGTGACGTTGGAGGCGCTAATCCGTCTTCAACGGCGGTAGCCTCTCTGGAACCGGATGATCCGGCATCAGCAATCGGGTCACGATCTCACCTTTCATGACGTGACGTTCCATAATCTCGGTGACATCGGCTTCGTTGCCGACCCAGTACCAGACGCCTTCCGGGTAAATAACCACACTTGGCCCCATCGAACAATGATCGAGGCACCCGGCCTTATTTGCGCGCACCAGCCCTTTCAGATTAAGCCGTTTGGTCTCGCTCTTGAAATGAGCGTGGAGCTTTTCCGATCCCAGGTTTGCGCAGCAACCGCGCGGGTCCTCTTTCGGGCGCTGGTTGATGCAGACGAAAATGTGACGCTGGAACGGGGGCATATGGCAATAGAGTTAGGCGGGCATGGTCGCGGTGTTGAATCGTTCTAAAAGTAGCTTCACGTCCGAAATCGCAATCAAGGGCGACGGACGTGGGGCGGCATCGAGAATCGTGACGATCTCGCGGAGCCGCAACGACGCGCGTCGGAACTCTTCGTTGTTCGACAGAGCGGAACCCTGACCGGCGCTGAGTTTGTCGTATTCGGCACGGATATCGCGAAAGTCCCGTTGCAGATTCTTCTGCATCGAACAGGTCTCGCAATACCATTTGGGGCTCTGGTCGGCTGAAGGGGAGAGGCGGTCGTACGAACGACCAAAAAAATCCCGGCCAAGGGAAAACTTCATCAGCGCGGTGCCGGTGACACCGCAGGCATTACAGGAACCAGCCGTTGTGTCCATGCGCTGTCCTCCAGCCTCATATCACGTGTGTGAAGAACGCAAATTTTACACTACAACTTTGCACAGTGTCCACCGCGGGGAGCGCGAGAAATAAGGACAGACCCGTCGGGAGTGTATATAATGCAAGTAGAGATACGCAGTGGGACGACAGGAGGCGCACGGTGATTATCGGTATCCCGAAAGAGATCAAAGATCACGAGTACCGTGTGAGTGTGATACCTGATGGAGTGCAAGCCCTCGCGAACCGAGGGCATCAGGTATGGGTCGAACCATCAGCCGGTATCGGCAGCGGCTATTCGGACGAGGACTACCAACGGGCCGGCGCTGCGATCGCCGGATCGAAAGAAGAGCTCTTTCGGAAGGCCGAGCTGATTGTGAAAGTGAAGGAACCGTTACTATCCGAGTGTCCCTTCTTTCGCGCCGGGCAAGTGCTGTTCACCTATCTCCACTTAGCGTCTCTACCGGAACTGACGAAGGCCTTGCTCGAGGCCAAGGTCACCGCGATTGCCTACGAGACGACTGAAGGACGAGACGGCAGCCTCCCGATGTTGAAGCCGATGAGCGAAATCGCAGGCCGGATGTCGGTACAGATTGGCGCGCGTTATTTGGAGAAAACTCAAGGAGGACCCGGAGTCCTCTTGGCAGGAGTGCCGGGCGTCGAACCGGCCCACGTGGTTGTGCTGGGAGCGGGGGGCGTTGGCAGCGCAGCTACGGGAATTGCCGTGGGGATGGGGGCTCGAGTGACCGTCATCAATCTCGATCTCGACCGCCTTCGGTACCTGGATGATTTGTATCGTGGCCGCATTGTCACTCGTGCCTCCACGCCGGGTGCCATTGAACAATACGTTCGCGAAGCGGATCTGGTGATCGGTGCCGTCCTCGTGCCTGGCGCAAGGGCCCCGAAGCTCGTCTCGCGCACCCTGGTCGGACAAATGAAGCCCGGAGCGGTGGTCGTGGATGTGGCCGTTGATCAAGGTGGTTGCTTCGAAACGACGAAACCGACGACACACTCAGATCCGGTTTATCTGGTGGATGATGTGTTGCACTACGGGGTGCCGAATATTCCTGGAATCGTGCCGCGTACAGCCACCGTCGCACTGACGAACGCCACCTTTCCATTCCTGTCGCGTCTGGTATCCGCGGGTGTACAACAAGCCATCCGCTCCGATCCCGGTCTAGCTAAAGGTGTGAATCTCATGGAAGGACAAGTCACCTGCCGCGCGGTGGCCGAAGCTCACGGCTTGCGTTTCCACCCTCTGTTGTAAGACAATCCCCCCTCATTTCTTAGTCTTGTGGATCAGGTCGGGGCGTAGCGCAGCCCGGTAGCGCACTGCGTTCGGGACGCAGGGGTCGGAGGTTCAAATCCTCTCGCCCCGACC
>UEXT01000068.1_pt1 | contig 16058 bp, 14 predicted proteins | sample 4301081 | NCBI WGS metagenome assembly UEXT01 (sample SAMEA4773177, study PRJEB27434) | metagenome | biome: 2259; feature: agricultural soil; material: soil | place: USA | collected 2014-09 | depth 0.25 m
TCGTCCTTCGCGCTTCAGGCTTCACAAGCGGCGAACGAGGTTACTTACTGATTGGAACGTTTTCCGTATATTTAACGATGGCGATGGGTTGGAAAACCGGGTCCTGAGACCCCTTGGGTGATTCGGCTTCAACCCGCTGCAGGAAGGCCGCAGGTCCGCTAATGGGAGCATAGTTGAGAGAGATCTCCACGTCGAAGCTCCTCGTATCTTTCGGCGTCGGAAGCGTGAAGGTCTCGACGCGCGTTTCCTCTGGCTTCAAGACCGTGTCTTCCACCACTTTCACTGCTTCGAAATCGAAGTTCGTCTTCTGTCCCTTGGCATCCTGATAGACGCGTCCGTACACGCGCTTGTCGGTAAAGACGGTCTTGAGGTTCTTGCCCTTGATATCCAGGTCCAGAACCACACTGGCCCAGGCCGGATGGGTCGTGGGCAGATTGTGCGGCACCAGGCTCTGGACTCTGACTGTCACCGTTGTCTTGTCGCCCTCGATCTTTGTTTGGACATCCAGCTTAGCCGCTTCCTGACGCAGCTTGCCGATGCGGCCGGGAAAGGTATGGTTCGCGACTTTGCGCTTGTTCTCCCCGTTCGCAGACTCGCCGATCTGCTCCGGCATGTGGCATGACTGGCATTCCTTGCCGGACTTTACCGCCTTACTCTGATCCCAATTGCCGAGCAGATCGTTGGTCTTTCCTAGATTCGCTGCGCTCGGCACTGATTGGTGGCAGTTCAGGCAGAGGTCGGATTTGCGGAACAGATCCAGATCCATCGATTGGTGCGCCAGGTTCTGCACGAAATCCTTGTACGGCCCGTAGAGGACCTTGCTCCCAATGTCGTATTTCGGTTCCGGAGGATGTTTGGCTCGATCGACGTGTTTGATTAAATGACATTGCGCACAAGCCACACCGTCGATGGCCGGCTCGCCGGATTTCACTTGATCGAGAAAGAGCTTGGCATGATCGGGAAATTCGCGAACATGCGGCGCATGGCAGCGAAAACAGAGGGCGTTGTCCTTCCCACCGGAAAACTGGACGTATTCATCGACGGCCGTACGGAAGGCCGGCGAATGAATGGAGCGGGACAGGGGTGAGGTCTCCCACTCCTCGAACACCCGCTCGTGGCATCGCTTGCACTTGCCGGAGTTGGGGAAAGCTTTCTCGAGGGTAAGCTGAGATTTGGCCCCGTCTTGCGCAAACAGACCGGTCGAGGCCAAGTGCCCGCCGACGATCACAGACAGCACCATGAGCACTCCCACTACAGCTCTGACACATCGAGACTGACTCACGATCATGCCGTTTCTCCCTACGTCGCAACTACAAGGTCTTGGCTCGATAGGTCAGGACGCGGGGCAGAGTGTAGTCGTCGAGAATTTTCTTTGCTGCATCCCGTTCTTTGTCGGTCTTCAGGGTAGACAGATATTTCTCTTTCAGTCCGGCATCCGGCGTCGGGATCAAGGCATAGCTCAGCACGGCTTCGACGGTCGCCGGCGTGGCTCCGGCGGGAGTCGCTAGCGAGAACGGAACTTTCCTCGTATTCCCACCTTTGATGAACGGATCGGGGATCGGCCCGCGCAGGATCTTGTCGTATGGCAGTCCAAACTGCTTGGTGTCCTGACCTAAGACCTTGCCCTGGGCATCCTTGACCGTGATCGTGAGGAAAGATTGCTTCAAGACCGGGTCGCCGTCCGGGAAACTATGCGGCAAGCTTCCCACTTTGACCAAAGCCGTGCCTTCGACCGCGGAGGCGGATTTGGTCGTCTCAATGTCCACACGCGGCATCCACTCCGCTTGAAGATTTCTGTTCTTGAGCAGGATGCCGGGGATCACGACGCCGCGGAACCAGTGCCGGCCGATCGCTCGCGTCATTGCACCGCGTTTGGAGGTCGAGCTGCCGGTCGAGGGCTCCATATGACAATCCTGACAGATCGTGCCTTGCAGAATTTCTCCTGGAATATCCTTTTGCGTGACGTCCTTGACCTTGTCGAAATGACAGGAGGCGCAGTAGTTCGCTCCGCGGAAGAGGTCAGATTGCGTTGCCGGATGGACGAGGTTCTCTTCCGGATCTCTGTAGGGGCCATAGATCATTTTCCCCGGCTCGATCTTGAACGTCGGAGGAGGACCAGGCGCCTGCTCCACCTGCTTAATCAAATGGCACGAGGCACAGCCGATTCCTTCGACCTGCGGCTTGCCGGCCAGGACCTGTGCGACAATGTTTTCAGCGTACTGAGGGAACACCGTCGTGGAAGGTACGTGACAGGACAGGCATCGACGCCGCTCTTCAGCGGTCGGATTCGTTTGCATCCAGACGCCCAGAACAGTGCGAAAGACTGGTGACTCCAACGAGGTGCCGTGCAACAACGCCGCATCGACCCGACCAAACGTTTTGAGGTCAGGGGTCTGCTCACGCATGCCCTTCCATTCTTCATAGTGTCGGTCATGACACTGTTTGCAGTCCTCGGACCGAATAAAGATTTTCTCGATTTCCGCAACCCAGTCGGTCGGTGTTTTGCTGTCAGCCTTCTGTGCGATGGCGAAGCCATGATACACACCATTGACTGCCACCACGACTGCGAGCAAAAGTCCGACGGCCAGCCGTTGTCCGATGCGCATCGATCGTTCCTAGTCTCGCTTACACCCGACGAAGTGAAAGTTCACACCCCACCCGACCGGATCACCAGGGTCGGCAGGTTCGTATGTCCCTAACGTAAAGTTACACTCCTTCATCGCGACCTTGATCGAACGTCCAAAATCGATCATGTTCTTGATTTCTTTTTTATCGATTTCCTTGATGATCGATCGCACCTTAATCCCTGCATAATCGGCCCGCGAATTGCCGATCACCTCGAAGACCGCCACTCCCTGAGGCCGCTGGAGCTTCAACTCCTTCTGGATTTCTTCATCGACTTCGCCGACGATCACGCCGAATTCTTCGCCCAGCCGCGCCGCCTCTTCAACGGTCATAGGCTCTTGGCCATCCGTTCCGGTAGCGGCGGGCGCAAGGCCGCCCCCCAGCATCAAAAACAGCCCGACGCACATAAAAAAAGCCCCCCTGCGGCGAAGGGCTTGCTGTCGTCGATTCCTCAAACCGATGTCTCCTCCACTCCAGGCACAAACCTACCCTTACATCACACCAAAAACGCTACAGCTTCGCAACCGGGTCAATCATCAGCTGAAACCACGGTGCCACCGCTTTCTGCCCGTTCCGTTCCTTGTTCTCCCCGTTCCAGACCGCGAACGACACCGTTTGCACCCGGCCTGGCACTAGCTTGGCTTCGTTCTCTTGCTCTTCACTCGACAGAGGCCGTCGCATCACCACGTGCCAGACTCCGTCTTTCCACGTGGCCTTGCCTTGCACCCGGCCCTGCTTTTCCTTCGTCGTGAGAGTGCTGAACCCTCCACCAATTAGGTCTTCCACCGATGAGACGCGACGTGGGATGACTTCGAACGTGCGAACTTCGCCGCTCTTCTTTTCTCCGGTTCGAGCCGCTCTCCGGTCGATATCGCTCTGCCAGTCCGCCTTCCAATGCCAGATATTAATGTAATGATCGAGTTGCCCCATGCAAAAGAACGCCGGTGCATCACCGAGCGGAAGCCCGATTGCGACCCCGTCTCGAAAGGTGCCGGGAGTCAGACGGTCATTTTTTGTGTTGTCTTGCCATTCCAGCAGAAACGCGATCTCTCTCCCGTTGTGCAGGGACCGCACGGTCAGTGCATGGGCAGTCGGATCCGGCCACACGGGCCTGGTAATGACCTGACCGCTCAAGGGGAGCGTCATCGGAGATACTTTGGCCCAGGCCGCATCTTCTGGGGTCACTGGCAGCTCGCCGTCGACAAGCTGGGACCGAATGATCATCCCCTCCGAACTGACCAAGGGAATGTCGAGGCCTCCCAGCACGCCTGCCATGACCATGAGGGAGAGAAAAAAGAGCAAGAAGAGACGGGAACGGTTAGCGGTCGTCTTGCGCACCATGCAAGGCCCTCGAATGAGCAGCGCCCACGTCGCGAGAGACTCAGAGTACCACAAACCGGGCGCGAGACCAGACGGGACGACCGCCCGCAACGCTACCAGAGTTTCACACGACGGATTTTGTTTTCACCCCGTTCACAGATAAAGAGATGCCCTTGAGAGTCCAAGGCGAGCCCGACTGGCGAGTTCACGACGGCCTCGACACCGAGTAGGCCATCACCGTGCTTGAGAGCGCCGGCAGATTCCTTCGCCACAAATCGGGCGGCCCCGCAGCCACCCATGTTCTTGTCTTCGTAGCCGCTGTCGCCGTTGCCCGCGACCGTGGTGACGACACTGGTCTTGGCGTCGACGCGCCGGACACGGTGGTTCATGGTATCGGAGATGTACATATTGCCTTGGTGGTCGAACACGACGGCTTCCGGCGCATGGAGCATCGCCTTCGTGGCCGGTTTATCGTCACCGTCGAAGCCGTACCGGCAGACTCCCGCGACCGTCGAGATGATGCCGCTTGCCAGGTCGATCTTGCGAACCCGATTGCTCCCTTTGTCGACAACGTACACACCACCTTTGCTATCGACGGCAATACCTACGATGTCGTAGAGCCTCGCCTCCAGAGCCGGCTTGCCATCGTCCAGATACATCGAGAGGTCCAGCCCGTCGGAGCAGATCGGCATGAGCCAGCCGTGATCGTCGGTGAAATCAATCCCGATCGCATCGCCGGAAAGAACGACGAGGTTCCTAGCCACAAGCGGTTGTTCGCGGGCATCGTCCTCCGCCGTCCACTTACCGGCAATCGTCGTGACAAGCCCCGTCCTCGGATCGAAGCGGCGAATCCTGTGCGCCTGCGTGTCGGCGATATACATGACGTCGTCTTTGTCGAACGCGATGGCTGCCGGCCATGTCAAATTGACTTCGAGCGCGGGGCCGTCCCCGTTGAAACCATGTTGCCCGGTTCCCACCACAGTGGTGATGATGCTGGTTTCTCGATCAATTTTGCGGATGCGATTGCTGCCGGAATCACAGACATAGAGATCGTTGCGGGAATCAAACGCGATGTCGAGCGGAAGGTAGAGACCGGCTTCCCCGCAGAGGCCGTCATCCCCGCTATAACAGGTCTCGCCGATGCCGGCGAAATTGTGCAATGTGCCTTCCTGCAGGTTGATGCGCCTGACGCGGTCGGACCCGGACTCGGCAAAGTAGAGCCATCGCTCCTCCTTGTCGAGGGCGGCATGGTGCGGCAAGGGAATACCGGCCTTAGCGGCGCGCTTGCCGTCTCCGGTACTGCGGGCCTTTCCGTTGCCCGCAAAGGTTTCGATATACCCCGTGGCGAGCTGAACGTCGGTTTCCATGGCTTCCGATCCTCGCCCGTGGCCTGGAACCTATCCTCGCGATGCCGGTTGGGCGGTCGCGGCATGCTGCTCGACTGCGGGAGCAGCCGGCGGTGGCGCGGCCGGAATCGCCTGCTGCGGCGTGGCCGCCATCTGTTGCTGAGCTGCTTGCGTCTGAGCTTCAGCTTCGATCGCCTCGGCTTCGTGCACGGACTTCTTGAACCCCTTGATGGCCTTGCCGATCCCTTCACCCAGCTGCGGCAACTTGCCCGCTCCGAAGATGATCAGCACGATGACGAGAATCAGGATCAATTCTGTGAAACCAAGACTACCAAACATAGTGTATTCCTCCGTGTGTGAATCAGGATGATGCGCTCTCTTTGGCCCGCTTTGCAAACCGATCTTTGAGCCGCTGCCTCGTCCGCTCAGCCTGCTCGAACATCTTGCACTTGTCGTACACGTTGATCAGGTTGTAATAAGCCAGCGGCTCGTCCGGATTGTGTTCGACGGCGTCTTCCATGACTCGGATGGCGAGGTCCGTCTTTTTATGATTGAGCGCCAAGTCCATCAGTTTGAAACTGGCCTCCAGATGCTTGGGGTCGAGTTCCAGCGTACGGAGATAGCACTGAATCGCCATATCGATGGTGTTGTAATCCGAAACCTGTGGATGATCCAGTTCGACGTAGACACCCGCGATGTTGTACCAAGCGATGGGATCGTCCGGTGTAATCTCGACGAGTCGTTCGTAGTAATTCTTGGCCTCCAAGTACTGTTTCTTATCCGCGTGCAGCCGCCCGAGATTGAACAGGGCAAGCACGTCGTGCGGGAAGACCTCGAGCGCGTGCTTGAACTCCGCTTGGGCCTCGTCTGACATGTTCTTGGTGGCGTAAATCGTGCCTAAATTTGAATAGTACATGGCGAGCGAACGATTCATTTCCGCCCGCAAACTCTCTGCCATCTCGATGGACTTCTTGACCTCGACAAGGGCGTCGTCCAGGCGACCTTTGCTGAAATAGAGCTCTCCGAGCCGGCAGCGCGCCTGAAAATCGTCCGGTTCGGCCGCCAGCATCTTTTCAAGTTCGGCGATTTCCTCATCCGGCGCCAACGGCATGTCGCCGGGATCGACCGCTGCAGGACTTGGTTCATGAGGTGGCGACGCTTGTTCGTTCATGTGTGGTCCTTAATCCAAGAAGGTTACATTATACATGCCCGCTCACGAGGGAGTCGGGAGTCCCCATCATCGACGCGCTGGAAGCCGGTGCGGATTCCACCGACTGTCGCTTGACGCGATCCATCGACAAAAGCATGACACCCAGAATGACCATGAGCGTCAAGTTCGAATACAGCAGTGCATAACCTGCGATAAACATGAGACCGATACCGTAGCCCGCCAAGCGCCCCATGGTCAGCAGCTTGATGACTGAATAAGACCAACAAATCAGCCCAATCATATAAAAGGCAAACGGTAAGTAGAACGTGTACCCCATCCCGAATTGGAAAATCCACCCAATACCCCTTGCGCCGCTTCTGATATTGGCTGCCAGCTGTGAATTGTATTGGTCGAGGAGATAATCCAAGAAGAGCGTGACAACAAAGATCGACACGGCGGTGGTCCAAAACCAGATAGCTCGGCGCCGCTGACGTTGGTTGCGCGAACGAACCGACACACCCTGTCCATAGGCCCAAAACACCAGAATGCTGGACAGGACCATGAGGGCTTCACCGGCTCGATGCGCTTCATAGACCATGGGCGGTGCGGCAACCGTACCTATAAAACTATAGGCCGTGGACACGATCTGGTAATACAGCCATCCACCGATGCCGAACAGATAAGTCAGCCCCATCGCCCGGTGAGACCACTCTTCGTGTGTGGATAGATACTCTGCCATGAGACAGGTGAGAGTCACCAATGCGACCAGGTTATAGATGCAGGATCCCAGCATCGTCGGCTGGACGAAGAGGAACCCCAGTGTCAACAGGAGTAACAAAGCGATACAGGGAACCGTGATCCTTTCGAATCCGTTCATGCTCTGTCCGACCGAGCGGTTAAGAATCGCGACACCCAACCCAAGAAAAAGCAATATCGCCACCGCATTCAGCAACCATTGTCCGATTTCCGTCAGCGCCGTGAACGTGGGGACGATCCATTCGTGCTGCACTGCCAACTTACTGAGATGCATCCCCAGCCGCGACACGAGGCGGTAGAGGACCAACTCCAGGAACGAGACCAGCAACACCAACTTGATCGTGTGCTGGAACAGGAGGGGCTGACCTCCCAATTTTCCTGTAACACGCTCGCTGGCGCCTATGAGTGCCGTCATGAGAAACTCCTGCTCATAGAGCAAGGCACTTGTACTAATTGATGGAAGTGAGCAGCAACATTACCGACTTTCGTCTCCATTAGGAACCGGTTGGCTGGGCCACAGTTACCGGCTGCGCCTTTGCACGCGCAATGTACAGGAGACCGTCCGCCATCGAATAGTTGAACGGCAATTCGCACACTACCTCACTGATCTTTTCATACACATGCTGATAGAGCCGCTCCGCTTGGTCCGGGGTCATCCCTTCCTGCACCTCGTAAAAGAAGCCCAAGCTCAAATCCTCCGCCGCCGGCCGCATGATCCGACGAATCCCGTATCCTCCCGGATCGCTCATAATTGGAGCTTCCTTTTCCAAATCAAACAAGCAGGGTTGACAGGAGAAGCCATACGACTCGTTGAGGCGCTTGTTCTGCACCACAAAATTCATCGTTTCGAGGGCTTCCTCTTCTGTCTCCGTCGGGAACCCGACAATAATGTAACAATGTACGGCGATACCGAGATCGACACAGTCATCCGAGATGCGTCGGACCGACTCTTGCTTGATGCCTTTCTTCATGAAATCCATGACCCGCTGGTTGAACGATTCGAGACCGAAGACGATCTTGAGGCACCCCGCATCCCGCATCGACGCCAGCAGATCACGTGTGAGGTGTTTTTCGAACCGCATCTCGCAGGTCCATTTCACATCGAGCTGCCGGTCGATCAATTGTTGGCACAACCGCTTGGTCGGCGACAGCGCGAAGCACTCGTCGGTAAAGAAGAAGAATTGGACCCCATAGCGCTGCTTAAGCCAGTCCAACTCTTCGACCGTGCGTGCCGGTTCTTTCTGGCGGAAATTCTGGTGATCCAGGGTAAGGGCACAGAACGCGCAATCTTTATAGTAACAGCCACGTGAGAATTGGACTGGCAATACAGGTTCCGGCGACAAATAGTGGGTGAGGGGAAACCCGTCGTAGTTGGGGGCCGGGAGCTGATTGACGTTCTCCGAATAGAACGGTTGATTCACGATGATCTTCCCGTTCTGGCGATAAATCAGATTCGGCACCTTAGTGAAGTCTTTCTTGCCGGCCAGTTGATTTACCAGTTCGAGCAACGCCGTTTCTCCCTCGAAGACGACGATGCCGTCAGTCAAATCGAAGAGATTCTGACACCGGCGCAAGTTATCCACGAGACGGGTGAAAATGCTTCCACCGATGGTTAAATGGATCTCCGGGGCGCTTTCTTTGATGAGGCGGCAAAGGGTGAGGCCCGGGATGATCTGAGAAGTCGCCGTAATGGAAACTCCGATCAGGTCAGGATGGTGGTTGAGGATCGAGGGCAGGAATTTTTCTCGAAACAGACTGACATAGGGATTCTGGGCCTCGTCCCGGATCACTTTCATCAGATCCTTGGACGAATAAATGGAATAAGTACTGAATTGATTATCGACGACCGTCAGCCTGGTGGGGAAATAGAGTGTGGAGATCAGTTCTAGCCATTTATCGATCAGAAAGAGACTTTCCCGGTAGGCTTCCATGTCGTAAAAGCCATCACCCCGCAGTGTGTCCTTGGCTGGCTGGATCCGATCGATCAAATAGGGGAACCGGTCCAAAGCTTCCAGGATGCGAGCGTGATGCTCCGCGCTTCCTGGTCCCGTCTCCCCGGTCCGCTCATGTTCAAGAGCCCGGCGTTTGTCCACCAGTTGCTGATAGAGTTCCGCTCCGTAGGATCGAGTCAGGACACGATCCAACAATTCAATTCCCAGGTCCCGCTGGGATACGTTTGTGACTCCCGATTGAATAAGAAATCCGGTCAAAGAGGGAAGGCTAAGGTACGGTTGAGACGGGTGCCACGTAGGGGGGAAAAGGAGAGACACATTCATAGAAAATTTCTACCGACTAGTATGATATATAAGACGAAATTAAGATCTCGCCCTTCCTTGGCTTATACACTCCGGAAGCAGCCAAAATCAACCCTGGCCGTCTACCGATGGCTAGGCGGAACGTCTCATTCGGCAGAGTCTCTCATGCTAAATAGCTGGCCCAAAAAAGAACCCCCCGGGACCGACTCGTCACTCTCGCGACTGCGACCCGGGGGGATTCTCTTTAACTGCTGTTTCTCTCGTCCTAGAGACGAGAAATGGTCTCGTCCAACGCGGGTCCGCTCATTACAGCTTGAGCGAGAACCAGCTGGAGATGCCCTTCATACCGTTACGCTCGACGTTGTTGCCATCCCACACCGCAAAGCCGATGGGCACGGTCATCCCGGCCTTGAATTGCGTATCGTTGGCATCACCAGTCTCCATCGACCGTTTGATGACCACGCGCCAGGTTGGTCCGGTATAACCTCCACCCTTGACGGATCCCGCCGGTTCCCACACCCCGTTCCCGATTACGTCTTGGTGAGCCTGCGTCGTGAGGGTGCTGAAGCCGTTGGCGTTCAGGTCCTCGACGGAGCTTATGCGCAACGTCGGATCAGACATGATATTGCCCGACCAGATCCCCGGATTGAAGGGTCCGAGGCTGCGCCCGATTCGATCCGGATAAGTCACGCCACCCGCAGGCTCTTCGAAGTAATAATCCCAGAAGATTCCAGGATATTGATCGTCAACGTCCCAGATCCCGGCACTGTCCTTGCCGATGTCCTTCTGCCACTCGGCGTTCCACCGCCAGATGTTCGTGGTCCCGCCAGTCTGGCCCATGCACTGGAACGGTGGCGCACCAGAGGTATTAACCGGGAACATGACGGCGACCTGGTCGCGGAAGTCCTGCGGCCCGATGGTCGTATCATTCTTGGTCTGGTCACTCCACTCCAGACGCATCCCGAGCTCTTTGCCATTGGTCAATACCTTCACAAACACCGACTTTACCGAGATGTTCGGATGCATCGGCGTGGTAATCAGCTGACCGCTGAGCGGTATGATCACGCCTGGGACGCTCTCCCAAAGCGGGTTCGCGCCATCCATCGGGATGGGCCCCTTCACGGTCTTCGCCGGAATGGTCACCGGCTGGCTGACGGCCAACGGTACCTGCCCGATCGTTAACATCACGCCAACGATCAACGCAGAGAGAAGAATGCCAAACACCACATGCTTGTTGTGTGTCTGCACTACCCTCATGTGACTATACCCTCCTCTATGATTAAATGATTAACCAGCGGTCTCGTATGACTCCTTACGAACAATAAATCCACAGCACGATAAAGGACTCAACTCGCTAGGCGGTTCCGACCGGCCCCCCATCCTCCTTTTCCAGCTCCTTATCTTTATCTTTTTGGTCCATGAAATTCTGTGCCCCTGTTTCGTTAAGCAACAGGTTCAACTCGTTTCCTTGATCCTGCGCCCCGCACTCGTAGGTCTGGCCTTCCGGGGCGTTGAAGGTAGCGGGCCGATAGTCGGCTTCTGAGTAAGGCTGCGGAGTCACGTTCAAAAACGCGGCTTCGAAGTCCATCCAGTCTAACGTCATTTCCGCCACAATCTTGAACAGGCCGGAATCAGCCTTTTTGACTAACATTCGACAGAAGAGGGGCACCCAACGTCCGATATGATTCTTGACGAATTTCTTCTGGGCGTCGACCACGATTTGCGTCTTTTCCGCGCCGTCATGGCAGCGCGAGTAGGATTCTTTATAGGCGAGGAAATGCATGAACTCGAATTCGACGCTAAGATGGTCTAGCCGCTCGTGGATGTCTTTGGACAATTCGACACCGAACGCCTTATAGAAGCCGGCAATGTCGCCCATGACGTGCGACTGTGCGAACACGTGGTCATTGCCGAACAGGGTTTCGTATGGGGGACAGTCCAGGGTAATCACGTTGCTGAATACACGCCGGTGTTCAGCTTGTAGGTCGGAAAGCTGCCAGTTCACGCACTCAGACGCCACTAGTTTTTCAATGTGATCAAAATGCTTCCTCAAGAGCCCAATCTTCTGTTTGGCTCTCTCGCCGCCAAAATTATCAAGCGCAGTCTGTAACGCATCGAGCGCAGCACGGCCGTCTTCAACAAATTCCCCGCACTGCAGATAGTCGAGAAATTCGTCGTCTTCGGGATAGAGGAGGCTCCAGGAAAGAAGTAGATACAACTTGCTGCGATTTAGAGCTCGTTCAACTGCGGGAGAATCTTTGATGGCTGGGGGATTTGTCATCACAGCGGCTGCGGACTGTGAAGCAGGCACAGGCTGTTTACTCGTCATGAGAACCAGCTCCCTGGCCCAGCGCGCACCACGCCGTTTCTTTTCGGTGCGAGCGGTCAGACCATTGCTTGAGGTTGCGTATGATAGGTAAAGGTTCCGGGCATGTCAAGCCCGATCTCATCTTCACGGCGCGTATGAAAAAATTGCTAATTGCTCCAGTTTTCTTGACTTTTCTTTACCTCAAAAGAAATGGGTCATACCTCAGAATTCATTGGTTTTTCAGGGCTACCCCTGTGGACAGAGGCGAGCCGGCGTCACTTTGATGGCGATATGATCGTTCACGGTTTTACAGACATGCTCACATTGGCCACAGCCGACGCAACGTTCGGCTGTCACGACAATGCGCAGTACGTCAAAATCCATCGAGAGGGCCTGTGTCGGACACTTCGACACACAGGCGTGGCACCCTTGCGCCGCCGTGCAGAGCCGATGCGACACCGTTGCGAGCCCCATGCGAATGTCATCTCGCCCTGCGACCGGCATCAATGCGTCGGTCGCACAAGCGGCAATGCACGGTGTGTCATCACAGACGTAACACGGAACTTGGTCGGGGAAAATCACCGGTGTCCCGTCCTGCTGATGAAAGACGATTGAGCCGTACGGGCAGGCCTTGACGCAGTCGCTGCATTTCGTGCACCGCTCAAGAAACAAGGTTTCCTCGACCGCACCAGGGGGACGGACCCAATCCGTGCGCGCCGGTGGGGCCGGTTTCTCGGATACCTCCTTGCTATGAATGGAAAATTCGCGAGCGGCTTTGGCAACAGACAGAACCGAGTCTTTGAAGAAGTCGCGCCGGCCGTATTTGGGATCAGTAGCCACAGGATGAATTGTTATTCTGGGCAGATGGTCAAACCGCCTATGCAGCAAGGCCGCAGCGAGTGAAAGGCCGAGGCGTAACCTTTCTCACCCGCCCACCCCGAGCAGCAAGAGCAGCTCTGGCCCGGGTCGTACGTCGAGCCCTTGGGCGATGCGAGAACGAAGCTGATAGGCAGTTTCACCATTTCTGCCGTTACATCACGCCATCCGCTCGGAGTTTATACACTTCGATGCAGCGGTCGCAGGCTCCAAATTCGACGTCCCAACCGGGATGATTTTCGCGGATGAAATCCAAGACATACGACTCGACCTTATCGGTCATATCCTCCACCCAGGAATAGGTGGGAAACCGGCAGAGCGGGCAAGGAAAGCCCGGCATGAGCATGACTTTGTTGGCTGTGTCTGGAACTTCGCCACCCTCGACATCGACAGCCCGGTCCATTACACGCAACGTATCCGTGGCCATTTCGATCAACTCTGAGTGGGTAAAGAACCCAGTCTGCCAGAGTCCCTCGAAGACGGACTTCAACTGAGGGGCGGGGATTTTCCTATACCAAGACCGAAATTCCTTGAAGCGATCCTCCTTCGGCAGCATCGGCTCTTTGCCGGCGGACACGAGCCGGCTGTCCACACTGATGCTCCAGAGTACCCGATACCGATGGAGAATCAATGTCTCTTCGCCCGGATTTTGCCCCACCTTCGTATCAGGGTCATACCCAAATTGCGGATCCAACATGTCGGAGATATGCATGAGTTCGTGGCGGCAATATCGAGTCAATGCAGGATCATAGAACCGCCGGGGAATGAGCTTGATACCGACGCCTTTGAGTCCCTTCTCCTCAAACTGCTTGGCCAGCTCCTGCTCGACCGATCCCCATTTTCTAAGAATATCCACACCTTCTTGATCTTCTTTGAGGACGCCTTTGACCAGGACAATCCCGATACTCTTCTGGAGGACAGGGTACTCATCGAAGGCGTCGCGGATGATGTCCGAAAACCCCCAGATCCCGAAGAGGTACTGGTAGAGCTTCTTGAACTCGCTTTCGCGATCGTCTAACGTAAACTTCTCATAGATGGGATCGGCCAATTCGTGGAATTCTTTGTAATAGGTGGGATCGCCCTCTCGCTCCGTCTTTTCAACAAACGAGTCGATAACCTCTTGAAGCAACGCGGGCTGGAAGCGAAGTTCCATAACCTCCTCAATCACTCAGCCGTGGCGTGGAAAATTCCGAAACCCACCAGGCGGATCGGCGAAAACCGCACCGAAAGCCAGCTTGACTTGACGACTGAGCTTCTCTTACGATCACGAACGAGAACACCGAAATTATACTGGGCCCGATTCCTGTTTTGCAATCAAGCCGGCTCGTTGGCCTGGTAAGTGTCCGCCTCATCAGAAGGAAAGCACGCGATGGCTGAACCTGTGACAACAAGTCAAACGGCACCGACCCCTTCCCCAAGCTCTGCGGGACCGGGGCCGGCCCCGCAGCTGGTCGATTGTCTCCAATACTGGAAGACCGACGCACGGGAGATTCGAACATTTCGAGGCCACTCCCATGGTGTCTGGTCGGTGGCATTTGCGCCGGACGGGCTGACTTTCGCCAGTGGGGGTGTGGATCGTCTCGTCCGCATTTGGGAAATTGAAACGGGGCGGCTACTCCGGTCGCTCAGGGGACATACGGGTGACGTCCGCGCAGTAGTCTATACACCCGATGGACAAACTCTTGCGACAGGCAGTGATGATCGAACCATCCGGCTCTGGAATCCTCGTACCGGCGAACCGTTGAAACTGCTCTTCAGCCGGTACGATCACAACGTGTGCAGTCTTTCTCTTTCGCCCGACGGTCTCATGCTGGCCCGCGGGAGCCACAATAAAGACATCAAGATTTGGGAACTCACGACCGGCACCGAGCTCATGACGCTGCTCGGAAAAGATCAATATGACCACCACTGGTCGCCTTGCGTCGCGTTTTCGCCCGATGGGATCCACTTGGCGAGCGGGAGCGATATCGGCAAAATCAAGCTTTGGGAAGTCCTCCCGAGCGGAGAAGAAAAAGTGCTCCACAACGGTCACTGGAAAGAGGATGAGGAGGATTCGACCGAGACACGTGGATATTACATCGAAGACGACGGCGGCTTCCAAAAGCCGATGGACTATTGGATCGGCGCAATGACCTTTACACCAGACGGCAGAACCCTCATCACGGGGAGCCGCGATAACACAATCAAGCTCTTTGACCTGCCGCAGGTCCTTGAACGGCGCACCTTGACGGGGCACACTGGATGGGTCCGATCGCTGGTCGTCACTCCGGACGGCAAAGTGCTCATCAGCGCCAGCGACGACCAGACGATTAAGTTCTGGGATCTCTCGACGGGCCGCGTGTTCCGTACCCTAAAGGGACATACGGGCGGGGTTCGTAGGATTGCCCTCTCGCCCGATGGGACGAGACTGGCGAGCGCTTCCTGGGACCGCACCGTGAAACTCTGGGAAGGCGGAGCGGAACCTCAAGAGTAACCTCACCACTCCACCCTCGCACTCGCAAAAAACAGATGGTAGGGGTTGCTCCGGCGATGGGTGAAACCGGAGATAGCGAAGACGGTGCCCCACCTACTCCGGCACTTCGGCGCGACCACACTAAGTTTCTCATCTGCTCGACGCCGAAACTCGTTCCGTTCCTCGCTTCGCGTGCACGGAACTTCGAACATCGGCATCGCCAGCCGGAAGCTGGTCGCATCTGATCAACAAGTGTGGTACCCGCGCCTTAGCCCAAGTCGCAGGCAGGTCAGCCGTCTCCGCCCTCAGTTAGAAAAGGTGGGAAGAGGAGAACCGGGCTAGGCCATGCGCCCTGCTGCAAGTCGCAGCCAGCCCCACCATCCTCTCTCACATCTTCACCCATTTATTAAGACAGAAGAGCGACAGGCCGATTGAAAGGCTGTCGCCTTAACATTTCGGCACGTTCAGAGGGCTGCTCCGATAGTAATTGTCCTACAAACCTTGAATGTCCCCGTTCCTCCCTCTCCAAGTTTTCGCTTCTGCATTGCTTCTCCTTTCAGGCGTCGCGTTGGTCATTCAGATTTGAGAGAAGCCATATCGATGGAGAAGCGGTACTTCACATCGGACTTGACCAGTCTGTCGTAGGCTTCATTGACCTTCTGGATGGGAATGACTTCGACATCGGCAGTGATGTTGTGTTTGCCGCAGAAGTCGAGCATCTCTTGTGTCTCGGGGATACCGCCGATAGGTGAGCCGGAGAGGCTGCGGCGGCCCAGGATGAGCCCGAAGGCGGAGACGGCGAGAGGCTGCTCCGGCGCACCGACAAGAGTGATGTTGCCGTCGCGGCCGAGCAGGTTGATATAGGCGTTGATGTCGTGCTCGGCGGAGACCGCGTCGAGGATGAAGTCGAAGCTGCCGGCCTGCTTCTTCATCTCGTTGGCATGGCGGGAAACGACGACTTCGTCGGCCC
>UEXT01000076.1_pt1 | contig 16039 bp, 13 predicted proteins | sample 4301081 | NCBI WGS metagenome assembly UEXT01 (sample SAMEA4773177, study PRJEB27434) | metagenome | biome: 2259; feature: agricultural soil; material: soil | place: USA | collected 2014-09 | depth 0.25 m
AAGCCATCCCGAGCGATCACGCCTACCGATTCCTGATTCATGATCGGGATTCGATCTTTTCGGCAGAAGTTGACGATGAGTTGGGGGCCTTTGGGGTGAAAGTTCTACGAACGCCCGTGCAGGCGCCAAAGGCCAATGCTTACTGTGAACGGCTGGTGGGAACGATCCGCCGTGAATGTCTGGATTACGTGATCCCGTTGAGCGAGAAGCATCTTCGGACGATCTTGCGGGAGTGGGTTGGCCACTACAATCGCGGACGCCCGCATGCCAGTCTTGGTCCGGGAATTCCAGAGCCGGCTACTACGCGACGGCCAAGCCCGAGGCATCCCAGACACGAATTACCGTCGGATTGTCGGATAAGAACTAAGGAGGTGCTCGGCGGACTGCACCACGAATATCGGCTGGAGAAGGTCGCCGCGTGAGATCGAACACACTTTCTGCGGACTACAGGGAATTGTACTCAGGCAGATGGGGAATGGGTAGTCGGCAATCCGGAAAGAACACACTGATCGCGCGGGACTCCAATTGGGGCTCCAATTCCTTCAAGAATGAGAGCGGCGAGCAAGAATGAGAAGGGCTTGTACGATTGGAGCACCTTCTATATTCGTTAATAAGAATGGACTTGGCCAATTCCCTGAATTTCGGGACCAGGGGGTCGGAGGTTCAAATCCTCTCTCCCCGACCAATCTTTTCAGCAATTTGCAATTTTGGCTTCTTGCTGGGGCCCCCACAGGGGCACCCATTCGTTGCTGGCGGATTCAGGCTGATCCTGCTCGGGTTCTTTCTCTGCATTCTGAGCGGCGATGGTTACGGCCTCCACGGCTCGGGTGACTGCCTCCACTCGCTCTTCCCACCAACTCTTTCCATAGACATTCTGAGTCACGTCGATATTGGCATGGCCCATGTTGTCCCGCACAACCTCCGGCCTCGCACCCTCGCGCAGCATGAGGCTGGAATGCATCGTTCGGAAACTGCGAAAATCTACGGTCTTGGAGAGTCCTAACTGAATGGCGGCTACCTTGATGTGGCGCAATAAATTGCGCCGGCCCAACGCACCACCCTTGCGAGTGCAAAACACCAGGTCATCGGGCAACCGGTGCTTACTCGCCTTCCATCTCCCAATCAGGGCACTCATCATCAAATCGCGCTTATCGAACGGCACTTCGCGCTCGCCAGCATCGGTCTTCACGTCGTCAAATTCGCCTTCGTACACTCGCTGTTCCACGGTAATCCGATCGGCATGGATATGACGCCAACGCAGCGCCAGTACCTCACCGATACGCAGTGATCCAAAGACAATTAGCGTGACGGCTGTTTTGGTGGGCTCGGGAAGAAGCGCGATAAACTTGCCAATTGTCGCCAAAGGCAACAGGATCGTCGGCTTTCGTTGCTTCCTCCGAGGCAGCTTCACCCCAATTGCCGGGTTCTTCTCAACCATTCCCCAGACCTTCCCCTGATTCAGATGAACACGTAAACAAGCGTGCATCAGCTGGATCGACTTGGGCGACAGCCGAGGGTGAAACGAGTTGAAAAAGTCCTGAAGTTCGATGATGACCATCTTTCGGAGCTTCATCGTTCCCCAGGCCGGCAACAGGTATTTGTGCATGAAGAATTCGTAATGCTGCCGAGTCGAATTCTTCAGATGGGGCCAGGTTTTCTCGCGACATTTCGCGATCAGGGAGGCCATAGTTTCCTCATCGGAGATGTAGAGACCCGGTTCGTTGTTCCGCGCGTTCACCCTCTCCATGAACTCGTCGGCCAAGCGCTGCGCGTCCCGTTTGCTCGGCGCAGCCTGCTTGCCCCACGCTTTGGAGCGCTTCCGGCGGGGTTTCGAACTGTAATCCCAGTACACCATTCTCCACTTCGTACCGAGGTCTTTGACCTCGGGTCTTTGATATCTTTCACGCACCACGATCCTCCTTCCGTGGTGCTTCAACCGTGCTATATCATTACCAGCGCGGAGAGTCATTGGCAAGATCCTTTGCTTGCCAGGAATTCCTCGATGTCGGACCGCTTGAATCGCACATAGCGACCAAGTCGGATCGTCGGCAGGCCATTCAAATGTGCATAGATCCAGCTCTTTGGTACGCGCAAAATTGCCGCCACTTCATCCACTGTCAGGAGATTCCCGTTCGGCGGGTTTTGCCCGCCAAAATCCGGTACTTTTCCATCGTTGCTCATGAACCCAAAACCCCGAATTCAGGTAGCTCTGCTGCGATAACACACTAGGCGGGACCTGGGATTGACGTCCAAGACTTTGACGGATGGAATTGATAGCTGACAACTATTGATCGTTGGGGAATGCATCTCCCGAAACTGAAGACGGGGCAGTCGCTAGAGACCGGAAGTAACGGCAGTTTGCTGATTCTACCTGCTCCTGTTCCAGCTTCTGCCACGCATGGCCAAAACTGATAACAAAAGTCCGGTTTTGCTCTTCGACGACAAGCAAGCCGCCGGGAGACTTCGCCGCCATGTCTGCTACAACGGAAGCGTTCAGTAGTGACAACACTGCTCCTACCCAAGCAGGAGTTCCCGACGTAGGCGGAAATGGCAAGAAGACACCAGCAAGAGGAGTAGAAAGTGGAATGCTCTGAGGATGTGGATCCACCAAGGTCTTTCTAAAGGATGCTACCTGATCTTCTCTGACGAGGAAGAGACGGTGAGGCTGACCTTTGCGTTATCCATTTGTGGATACACCTCTACAAAATACGACTATCGCAAATTTACTATCTAAGGCATTTCCGAGAGTCACAGTTGCCTCTGCGATAAGTATCAACTTCAAACAACGCACACCCGTAACGAACGTTCGTTACCACTAACCTGTGCAGCTTGGCCTCCAACCAGCATACCGTCGGCACACCACTTGTCAAAGTCAGCTTGGTGTCTCAACTACTACTTGGAGAGGTATCTGACTGATCGGCCGTCAGGCGGCCAAGGAGACATCTCGACTACAATCGGCTACAACCTCAATGACTTGCCGAAAACGAGCCCGCACGGAAGCATTTCGGAGAGCATGCGCAGAATCAGGGATTTGCATTTGATGCGAACGCGGCACGCGGCACAGCAAAGGCACACCGAGGCACCTTGTTACGACATCCGTGAGATTGGACGGAAGTGAACTCTAAGATCCAGCGACGCGATCGGCGGGAGCGCATCTGCCTTGGACGCACAAAAATCCCGTCTAAACCCTCTCCTCTTTCTCACAACTTCCTCGGGAAACTACAACTTGGGGAGTCTGCTCTTCGCTCAAAACAGATCTCCCAGGGCTCCCTTCGGAGGGGTTTTGAAACACTTCCGACATATCCCGAATGCTCCTCGGCAACTGCATTTTTGGCAGGCGAGTGCCCATTTAGGTGGCAAGTTTCCAACGATTATTGATTGGCTTTTGATACAGTCCGCAAGCGACAGGCGGTCCTACTAGCCCCGCAAAACCTAATACCCTGCCTCATTGAGCTTCAATCGTTAAAATGTATTTTGGTCGTTATTTGCGCAGTGTTGCCTCATCCATCGAGGCACCGAGGGTCGACGGCCAGGCTCGAGCGTGCACCGATGAAAAACGGTTGCACTGTGCTAACGGTGCTAGCAACATCAACACAGCGCGTGGCGCGAGCACGCGCCTAAGCAATCTCAGAGGACGAGCAGCGTCGTTCCTGCAAGACTGAAGAGCTGAGTTATCCTCAGTGCGGAGCTACGATTGGACCGCATACTGGTCATAGATGACGACGTGGAAATGTGCAGCATGCTCGCCGAATACCTGCAAAGCCAGGGGCTGAAGGTGGAGACCGTCCACAACGGCGAGGAGGGGCTGAGACGCGCGCTGTCAGGCGAGCATTCTCTGATTGTTCTAGACATCATGCTCCCGGGGATTCAGGGCATTGAAGTGCTGCGCCGCCTGAGAACCGAGTCGAATGCACGCGTGTTGCTTCTGACAGCACGCGGCGAAGAAGTGGATCGCGTCGTTGGGTTGGAGGTAGGCGCAGATGATTACGTTGCCAAACCTTTCAGCCCTCGCGAACTTCTGGCCCGAATCAGGGCGATTCTCCGGCGGCCTGAAGCTTCATCTGGTATGAGGCAACGGGTACCAGAGCGGATTGTCGTTGGGGATCTTGAAATGAATACCCGCAACCACACCGTCAGGCGGGTCAACGAGGAAATCGAGCTTACGGCGTTGGAGTTTAACCTGCTGGAACTGCTACTACGCAGCGCCGGACAAGTAGTGACGCGAGACCAGGTGGCCAAAAAGATTTTGGGGCGGCAGTTCTCGGGATTCGACCGAAGCGTGGATGTGCACGTGAGCAAGCTGCGGCGTAAACTCGGCCCATTGCCATCGGGAGCAGAACGCATCAAGTCCATACGTAGCGTTGGCTATATATATGCTGAATCTGAGGTAAGCACCTGAAACTGTCATGCCGACTCTTTTCTGGAAAATCTTCCTTACCTTCTGGCTGGTCGTTATTGTCTTCGCCCTTTATGCAATTCTGTTCTTCAGAAGGCCAGTAGAACCGGGGGCATCTTGGCAGGAACTCACCCGAGACGCATTTGCGATTTATGCACGGGGCCTTGTCGACGCATATGAACGTGGAGGACCAACGAAAGTTCAACGTGACCTGAAGCGACTGCAGCGCGCAGCGTACGATCAGACTTTCTTGCTGAATGCTTCAGGCAATGATGTTGCTGGTCAGACTCTTCCTGCCGAAGCGAAAGATGTTGCCGCAAAGGCAAGTCCCAATGGAGAAGTAGACCTGGCAACCATCGGCGGCAGATCCTTCCTCTCGCAGCATGTCACGGGCGATACGGGTGCAAATTACATAGCAGTTGCGACAGTCTCGCATATACCAGGGCCACCTCCCGGCCCTCCCACACCGATTCGCGATCTTTTCATCGCTGTAGCAATCTCGGGGTTGGTGTGTTTTGGGCTCGCCAAATACTTGGCTGCGCCGATCACTCAACTGCGGAATGCGGCACAGCAACTGGCCAGCGGGAATCTGGCAGCCCGGGCCGGCAAGTCACTGAGACGCCGCCATGATGAAATGGCCCAACTGGTGAACGACTTCGATCTGATGGCAGCGAAGATCGAGTCTTTGATGCAAGCGCAGAAGAGACTGATTAGCGATTTGTCTCATGAGTTTCGCTCACCTCTCACTCGCATCAACCTGGCGGTTGAATTAATACGCGAGGTCGATAGTTCCGCTGTCAATACGGCTATCGGCCGAATCGAACAAGAGACGGACCGGCTGAATGCCATGGTTGGCAACATGCTTGCCCTGTCGCGTGCAGATGCTGGGGAATCTCTGATAGACAGGAAACCGGTCCCTCTGGGTGAATTGCTGCGCAAAGTTGTTGCTGACACGGACTTCGAGGCTCGCAATCATAAATGCCACGTGGTCCTGACTGCATGGGAAGAATGCGCAACCTCGGGAGATCCAGGCTTGCTCCGCAGCGCCGTGGAGAACGTGATTCGCAATGCCATCCGCCATACCGGCGAAGGCACCGAAGTGGAGGTCTGGCTTGGCTGTGAGAAAGCAAACGGGAGTCACTCAGCGGTCATTCGCATCCGCGATCACGGACCGGGTGTGCCAGAGTCTGCACTGGAGCAATTGTTTCGTCCGTTCTTTCGTCTCGACGAATCCCGAGAACGTTCGACGGGAGGCGCGGGCCTAGGGCTAGCCATCGCACGTCGCGCGGTGCAGTTGCACGGCGGCGACATCCGCGCCGAGAATTGCGCCAGCGGCGGCCTTGAAGTGACGATTACCATTCCTGCCGCGAGCGTTGCGCGCCCATCGTTGGGCGGTTCCTGACGAGCCCTGGTTAGCTCGCCAGACTATGTCGTATCCGCCCACCGGCTGGCGACAACCTGTTTTGCTGTTCTCGACTCTTTGGGGAGCACTAAACCCCGCATGGTTGCCAATAGATCATCCAGGGCACTCCAACGGCCGAAGTGAGCATCCACAAATTCCAATTCACTGTCTGGCAGTGCGGCACAGCCAGAGATCATAACGATCGGGAGCGTAGGAAAAAGGCCTTTGAGTTTCTGCGCCAATTTGGTCCCGGAAATCTCGGGCAGTCGATAATCGATCAGCACCAGATCAACCGGCAGTCGCCTCGCCTGGCTGAGTGCTTCGGAGGGGTCAACCGCGCACGCAACGGCGAATCCGCAGTCGCTGAGAACCCTGCCTAGCAATCGTCTCGCTTTTTCATTGCTATCAACATAAAGTACCGTGATTGTATGAAGTGCGGTTCTGTTATTGTCTATCATTGCGCCATCTCCTTGGAAATTGCGGGGAGCGCATACCTGCGCTCCCGTGCTTTGCTTTCCAGATGAACGCAACAGCACTTCACACTTGCGCACGCGGAAAGATAAAGTTTTGTAAATCAATGTGTGATTGGTACCTGCGTAAGAGTGTTGGTGTCGACATTCTATTCAAAAACATATCCCTGCGCCCAAAAAACTATGTCTAGTTGATCATTCTCGCCGCCTCGGACGAGACTGGAATTTCCTACCTCTTTAATTTCTTTCAATAGTTTTTCTTCAAATAATTGCCGCTGGTTCTGTAGTGTGTGCCTCTCCGTACGAGAATCAGCATCTCCTGAGACAACGGAAACAAAACTTTACTCTCGATTCACGGAACCTTTACGCAAGAAGTACTTCTGCGCCGCATCTTTTGAATATGTACTGCGAAATCCCGCACGGAGGATATGTTGGAGTCCTGAGTGGTGATGCAGACGAAAGGACCTTCGAACATGAATTCTCGACTAAGTTTTCCTGATTGCACGCATGCCACGTAGAAAGGATCGACTATGCTGAAGAAGGTTTTCCTGATGATCACACTCTTGCTGAGTGCTCTCCTTTGCGCCGCAGTCACACCGGAAGAAAAGACCGGGCCGGACATTCCTATAGCACCGGAGAAGCAGCAAAACAACGTCGCCTTAAACGAAATACTTGCTACGCCACCTGCGATTCCGCGTGGACCGCGCGATGTTCTCGCTGACTACGAGCGCGACATGGACAAGGTTACCGGTCGGTTGTCAGCAGAACTGGCGTCGATTTCTCAGGCGTCCGCAAAGGGCCAACTGACGAGAGAACAGGCCGAGTATCTCAGCCACGAGCGATATCAAGTAGCGATGATGCAATTTCAGCTGCTGAGCGCGTGGCATGCCATCCTTGTGCAAGATCTGGATGAAGCTGATGCCAAAGGTGCCAACGCCGGAAGCGGAGGGACCGGAGCCTCACTCGTCGTCCCCTTGCCATTTTCATCGCTTCAGCTGAATCCTTCGCTCGCGCAATATTTGGGCCTAAGTCCGGAGCAAGTCTCCGCAATTCAGGATCTCATGTCGAGTGCCCGCCGCCATCTTGCGCCATTGATGGACGAGATGGCGACGACACGGCAAAGGCTGGCAGCGGCGACGAACAGTGTCCATACAGATCAAGAGCAAGTTCACGGGCTTGCGGTGGCACAAGCGCGGCTCTTGGCCAGGCTGATTGCTGCCAATTCGGAATTACAGGTCAAAATCGGCCGGGTGCTGAATCCTCAACAACGCAGAAAACTGCAGCAAATCCAACAACCAAGTGAACTCGGTTTGCTGGAAGCGGAATAGTGTCGGTTGCTCCTTGGTGCTTCCGAGATGTCCGGATCATGCGCCAAATTCAGTTGTCCTGGGCGCGCGATGAACTACTACCGCAACGCCACCCTAACAAAACTTTACATTCGGTTCACTCACACTTAACGGCCGTTTTCCGCTCAGCGTGGTCGAATAAGCATAGAGTTTATGCAAAGGACCACAGCAATCCTGCCGGAAAGACGACAAACGGCGCGCCGCTTAGCACGTTGGATTGGAGCCGCATTAGAGCTGTTAACGGTCGCACTTTCAACGAGTTGTGTGGCATCCCGGACGCGCGCCGCCCGCCCGTCGGTTCCGACACCCCCAGCATGGAGTAGTGCAGACGCTACCACCCTTCAGACGCCAGCTGGGGACCTATCGCAGTGGTGGACTCGACTCGGCGACTCGAGGTTGTCGGATCTCATAGTCCGAGCCTTGAAGAACAACACGGGCGTCCGTACGGCACAGTCCCGGCTGCGGCAAGCTCGGGCAGAACGCAACTACGCGGCCGCCAACCGCTGGCCGACTGTGACTGCGTCGGTGTCCAATTCGGGCACAAAAAGCAATACGCCAGGAAGCTCCTCAGATATATTGACCGGCTCCCTCGACGCCAGCTGGGAACCGGACGTATTTGGCTCCAAGCGAAACGCGTTGCGTGCAGCTGATGCGGATCTCCAGGCGAGCGAAGCGAATCTTCATGACACCCAAGTGTCGCTCATCGCTGAGGTCGCGCTGGACTATGTCGACCTGCGGTCGTACCAGGAGCGGCTTGAAATCGCCCGAAGGAACGAAGCGAGTCAAGAGGAAACGTTGCAGCTGACACAATGGCGGGCCCAGGCTGGCCTCGTCAGTAGCAGCGACGTAGAACAAGCGAGAAGCAATCTGGAACAAACCCGTGCGCAGATTCCCACACTGCAGACCAGCGCAGCACAAAGCAAGCATCGTCTAAGTATTCTGCTTGGTCTTAGCCCGGATGCCCTTGATCAGCAGCTTTCCAGTGCATCTGCGGTCCCTTCTGTGCCAGATAGCGTGGCTGTCGGGATTCCCTCCGACACGCTCCGGCAGCGGCCTGACATCCGGTCTGCGGAAAAAAAGATCATGGCGGAAACGGCACGCCTACGGGAGACCGAGGCGTCGCGTTATCCGAGTTTTTCGCTGACGGGATCTCTGGAGCTGGAGCAAGTTCTGACAGGCGGGTCGAGCTTTGGTGCGATCGGTGGGAGCGCATTCGCGGCACTTAGTGGCGGCACAACCAAGTTCGCTTCGGTGTCGGGCAGCATCCTTCAGACACTCTTTGATCGCGGCCGCATCCGGCAACAAATCAACATCCAGAATGCGGTTCAGGAGCAGGCGGTTATCTCCTACGAGTCCACCGTCCTCACGGCACTCGAGGACGTAGAAAACGCGCTCGTCTCTTTGCAGAACAGCCGCACGCGTTTGGCGTCATTGAACACCGCTGCCGAGGCCGCACAGAACGCTGCATCATTGGCGCACAATCGCTACAGTGCTGGTCTGGTGGACTTCCAGACGGTCCTGGATACGGAACGAACTGTTTTTTCTATCCAGGATAGCGTTGCCACGACCAAGGCAGACCGGGCCACCGCACTGATTCAACTCTATAAGGCAATGGGAGGCGGTTGGTCGCCATCGTCAACAACGGCGTCGACCAACCAGCAAAGTCAACAAGGATCATGAGTAACACCGTATCAACACCGAAGCAGGATTTAGCCACTCTTCTCGCACCGGAGCGGCAAACCGGAAAGGTCGCAAAATTTGCGCGACGAGTCGCGCTGCTTGTCGTGGCCGTTTTCGGAGTTGGATTTTTGGTGCTCCGCTTCCGCCCCGATCACACGCCCGTACAATTCGAGACCGAAACTGTGCAACGCAGCACTCTGCGCGTTACGGTCTCGGCAACCGGCAGTCTTCAGCCCACCAATAAGGTCGACGTTGGTAGCGAACTTTCTGGATTGATCGAAACCGTCTTAGTCCGCGAGAACGATCACGTGAAAAAGGGTCAAGTCTTGGCGCGCCTCGACGCTTCCAAGCTGAACGACGCCATCAAGAAATCGGAAGCTGCCCTGGCATCGGCGCAGGCCAAGCTTGCACAAGCTTTGGCCACTTTTAAGCAGGACAGCGCGAACCTGGATCGTCTGCAGGAGGTTTCGCGATTGTCGGGCGGCAAGGTTCCGTCAAAAACCGAAATGGAAACGGCCGAGGCCACGCTGGATCGTGCCCGCGCCGACGTGCAAAGTGCCCGGTCTGATGTCGACCAAGCGCGCGCGAATTTGAGCACCGATCAGACGAATCTTTCCAAGGCTTCGATTCGCTCTCCAATCGACGGCGTTGTGCTCACACGTTCGGTCGAGCCTGGGCAGACGGTGGCGGCCACACTTCAGGTCGCAACGCTTTTCACCGTTGCAGAAGACTTGCGAGAGATGGAACTGAAGGCCGACGTCGATGAGGCCGATGTGGGCGTTGTTCAACAGAGCCAATTAGCCGCCTTCACCGTGGATGCATACTCTGGCCGGCAATACTCGGCTCGAGTAATTCGCGTTTCCTATGGTTCGCAAACCAAGGACAACGTCGTGTCCTACTCGACTGTGCTGAGAGTGAGAAATGATGACCTGAGTTTACGGCCAGGAATGACCGCGACTGTAGATATCACGACTAAGGTGCGTGAGAACGCCCTGCTGGTGCCCAATGCCGCCCTGCGATATTCCCCACCGACAACTACGGATTCACCCAAACGTGGGCTGGTAGGCAGTTTGCTTCCGGCGCCGCCTGCCGACCACTCAAATCAAGCCCTCTCCCAAACCAAGGGAACTTCGCAACAAGTGTGGGTCTTGAACAATGGAAACGCCACGTCGGTACCTGTGACAGTCGGGGCTACCGATGGAAAGCTCACCGAGGTGGTTGCCGGCGATCTGAAGGAAGGCATGCGGGTTATTACCGACAGTACGAGCACATCAAATGAACATCGCGATCGATGACATTTCGACCGATCAGGTCAGCGTTACTGAGAATTCCGAACCGCTGATCGAACTGTCCGGCGTGACTAAAACCTACGGCGAAGAAGGTTCCGCGTTTCAGGCATTGGCGGGTGTGGATCTCCGAATTCGCGAAGGTGAATTTGTTGCGATTATGGGTCCGAGCGGATCTGGCAAGTCTACGTTGATGAATTTACTCGGATGCTTGGATACGCCAACTTTCGGCAGCTATAAGTTCCAAGGCGTACACGTGGAGAAGATGTCACGCGACCAGCGCGCGTTATTGCGGCGTCACTTTCTCGGGTTCGTGTTTCAAGGTTTTAACCTGCTCGCACGCACGACGGCTCTTGAGAACGTAGAACTTCCCCTGCTTTATCGTCGGCAACCCGCGTCCGTGAGGCGCGAAGCAGCGCAGAAAGCCCTGGCATTGGTTGGACTCACAGGATGGGAAGACCACACCCCAAACGAGCTTTCCGGCGGTCAGCAACAGAGAGTCGCCATTGCGCGAGCGCTGGTGAGCGACCCGGTAGTCCTCCTCGCAGATGAACCGACCGGCAATCTGGACTCCCACCGTGGTCGAGAACTCATGCAACTGATTCGTTCGCTGAATCGCGATCGCGGCATCACGGTACTGCTCGTTACCCATGATTCCGAAGTCGCCGAATACGCAAACCGAATGATCAGGATCGTGGATGGATTGGTCGAATCTGACGTTCTCAATGGAACAGGTGACAGATGATTTGGAACACACTGCTCGTTGCACTGAAAGAGATGAGACGCAACGTGATGCGATCATTCTTGACCGTTCTGGGCATTGTGATCGGAGTGTCGGCAGTCATCACCATGGTTACGCTTGGCAATGGAGCGACGAAGTCAGTGTCTGACCAGATCTCGGCTTTGGGTAGCAACCTGCTTATCGTGATGCCCGGACAGCGCTTCGGCGCGAGCGAAGGTAGAGCCAATCCGCCGGCATTCAAGATGGCTGATGTTGAGGCGATCCGCACCCAGATTGGCAGCGTAAAGGCGGTCGCACCGACGGCATCCGAGAGTGTTACCGTTGTCGCGGGAGCGAAGAATTGGAGCACATCCATTACCGGTACAACCGATGAGTATTTCGCTGCCGGCAATTGGAAACTCAGTTCGGGCAGAACCTTCACCGACACCGAACAGCGCGCCGGCAAAGCAGTGTGCGTCGTCGGCGAAACCGTACGAAGGAAACTGTTTGGGGGACTGAACCCCGTGGGGGCTCAAATTCGAATAAAGGACGTCTCCTGCGATGTGATCGGACTTCTAGTCTCAAAAGGGCAGGCCTCTATGGGGCGCGACCAGGACGACGTGGTGATCATGCCGATTCGAGCCGTCCAAAGACGTCTCAGGGGCAATCAGGATGTGAACTCGATCATGGTTTCAGTCAAGGAGAGCGGCTCGACTGAAAAAGTTCAAGGACAGATCGAAGTGCTCATGCGGGAACGCCGCCATATTCTCAGTGGCGAGCAGGACGACTTCAATGTTCTAGACACGAAACAAATCGCTCAGACAATTTCAGGAACCACGCGCATTCTGACAGCGCTACTCGGGGCAGTGGCCGCCGTCAGTTTGCTGGTTGGCGGGATCGGCATCATGAACATCATGCTGGTCTCCGTGACCGAGCGCACGAGAGAGATCGGCACCCGCCTCGCAATCGGAGCGCTGGAGCGCGAAGTTCTGCTGCAGTTTCTAGTAGAGGCAATCACCCTCTCAGCTGCCGGTGGTTTGATCGGGATTGTCTTGGCCGCGGTTATGTCCAGCGGGCTCGCCAGTCTGCTGCAAGTTCCTTTTCTTTTTAATCCGCAGATTAATGCTGCCGCTTTCTTCTTCTCTGGTGCAATCGGCGTCGTGTTCGGATATCTGCCGGCAAGACGCGCTGCGAGACTCGACCCAATTGAGGCGCTGCGGCACGAATAGGGCGCCTGGCGTAAAGTGCAGGCTCCGTCTGCTGTAGCTGACGGCAACGGTGCCTGGCCACATCCCACATGCGGTCGGTATACGTTTGTTCCGTGTCCTTTGCACCTCCGTCGTTGGTCGGCATCATCGCTCCTCTGAGCCAGCCCTCTCCTTTAAGCTTGAAGTGATCCGCTTTACGAATCCTTCACACAACCACAAACAACTCTTAACAATATTGAGCGCAAAGTAATGGACTGCCCGCCGTTCATCCGGAGACAGCTAGAACAAGCAGCGCAGACCGTGTGATCGAGGAAAGTAATATTTCATATACGCCTAATCCTCACTATCGGTCTTCGATTGATTCTCGCTATCAAAAGCCTGCCGGACGCTGGGGCGGTTGGGCCGGCAGGCATCCCCCGACTTAGCGACGATTGCGTGGAGATCAACTTCCGTGAAAAGCTTCGCTCGACTGACGCAATGTGCGGTATTACTAGCCACGTTTCTAGTAACACTCTCACCAGCGACCGCCGACAGTGCACGTTCCATGTATCTCAAAGGCAAAGATGCCGAGGGACGGCAAGACTTTGAAGCAGCCTTCGAGTATTACCAGAACGCCTACAACGCGAAGCCGAAGGACTTGCGGTACAGAACCGCGTTTGAACACATCAAATATCTGGCTGCCGCGGCACATGTTCATCGTGGGCAACTTTTACGGGACACAGGAAAACTGGATGAGTCGCTCTTGGAGTTTCAGAAGGCGAGCCTGATTGATCCGTCCAGCTTTATTGCACAGCAGGAGCTTCGGAAGACGCAAGAAGTGATCAGCCAGGCAACGAATCCGCCTCAGCCGATGGCCCCACCTCCAGATTTGATAAAGAGAATCCTGACGGAAGCCCAGGGTCCAGTAGAGTTGGAGCCGGTTTCGAACGTCCCGATCACCCTCAAACTCTCCGAAGACAGCAAGGTGATCTATGAAACCGTAGGGAAGCTAGCTGGAATTAATGTTTTGTTTGATCCCGACTACAACTCCCGAAAGATCCATATCGAACTGAACGGGGTCACGCTCGCGCAAGCTCTAAGTATCGTCGCGCTCGAATCAAAGACCTTCTGGCATCCCGTGACGCCGAATACCATCTTCATCGCGCAAGATAATCCGGCGAAGCGTAAAGAGCTTGACCAGAGCGTCATCAAGACGTTTTATCTGACGAACTTATCGCAGGCTACGGAATTACAGGATGTTGTAAATGCCATGCGCACGCTGCTGGAGGTAAGTCGTATTCAGCAATTACAGTCGCAAAATGCCATCATTGTGCGCGGCACTCCGGATCAGATTGCGCTGGCGCAGAAGTTCGTCGAGGACCTTGACAAGGCCAAGCCCGAAGTCATCGTCGATGTAGTTATCATGCAGGTGAGCAAAGATAAATCGCGTACGTTGGGCATTTCACCGCCTACCGGCACAAGCGTTTCTCTCAACAGCAATGTCAACAACTCAAGTTCAAGTTCGAGTTCGAGCAGCTCAAGTTCCAGTTCGTCAAGCAGCGTCAATCTCAATCGCATCGGGAACCTGAATGCAACAGATTTTACGATTACGGTGCCCGGGATTACAGCATCGGCAATCATGGGTGACAGCAATACAAAGATCATTCAAAATCCGCAGATCCGGGCTCTTGATGGTCAAAAGGCATCGCTAAAAATTGGTGACCGTGTGCCGGTCGCTACTGGCTCGTTCTCCGCAGGTTCCAGTGCCTCCGTCAACGCTCTTGTGAACACCCAGTTTCAATATATAGACGTAGGCGTAAATATAGACATAACCCCCCGCGTGCACGCCGGACGCGAGGTCACTCTCAAGGTCAGCCTCGATATTTCGTCCGTGACCGGACAATCGAACATCGGTGGCCTTAGCCAACCAATCATCGGCCAACGGAAAATCGAGCACGAAATCCGCCTCAAGGAAGGAGAAGTCAATCTTCTTGGTGGGATGATGGAAGATAGTCAAACTCAATCCTTGAGTGGACTGCCGGTGCTGGCGAATATTCCATTCCTGAAATACTTTTTCGGATCAGATACTCGAGATCACAGTGAGCAGCAGTTGGTGTTTGCTCTAATCCCTCACATTGTTCGTGGGATTGACGTAAACAACTCGAATCAACGGCTCATTGATGTTGGGGCAGGCAACAATTTGGTGTTGCGAAGGGTCAGTACGCGTTCTGAGACATCCCCACAAACGTCCTCCGATCCAACTGCACAAGGACGGCCGTCCACAAGCATTTCCTCGGCGGTAGCGACGAGCTTTCGATTCAGTTCCGAGACGATAAATCAACAGAAGGGCTCAACTTTCAGCGTCAACATCTTGATCTCTGGGGCAAAGAACGTGTATTCAGTTCCTCTCCAGTTGAACTACGACCCGGCGAAGCTCCAACTACTGAACCTTTCAAACGGCGGATTTTTGGGACAGGACGGACAGCCGGTGGCTTTGGTTCATCGTGAGGACGAGGCCACTGGCACTCTGCAGATCACAGCGACGCGGCCTCCAAATTCGGGGGGCGTATCCGGCGAAGGCTCGGTGGTCAGCTTGACATTCCAGGCAAGAGCCAGTGGCCAATCACCGATGACAATTACGCGGGGAGGTGCTAGAGATCCGGCCATGCAGGCAATTGTGGTGAACGGTGCGCAGGCAGTTGTAAATATCCAATAGAGTTTCTAGTCTTAAGAAGAGGACCTGAGCGACTTTCTATCAGTTCGGGGCGCTCAGGATTCGATGAGGGAAGGCCCCCGCCCCACCGCTGATCGCATCGATTGGGGTCAGGCGGCCTGAATGCTCTCGCACCAATTGCGACCCTTTTGGGGGAGCGCGAGCAGAGGGCGCAAAGCCGGTACCCCCTCTTACCGGTGGTGTTTGATACAGGCCGCCTGGTTGATGTGACGCGGCCTTATATCACCATGTTTTCAACTCAAGGAGGGTTAAGTGTCTGTATAAGTACAGTAAAGTTTTGTGAAGTCATCCAGTCGAAAGCGTTGACGGTCACGAGATGGCGATGACGTCAAAAGAGGAGCCCTGAAGATCTTCCGCGCATGGCACCTGAACACCCCCTTCGCTGCGACGCGCTTCGTTGGACGACCCGGAGAATGCGGCAGTTTACGAGGGAAAATGTCACCCTCATTTCGGCTCGCCGCCGGGTCCCTGCGAGCAATCGGCAAACCGGAAATTACACCACCTCAGCCCTCCGTCAAACGCCATCGAGGTGTGTACCAAACGAGCGACATCTCCGCGGTGGTTTCCCCTTGCCGTCTCGATGGCCGATCACGCATTTTTGGTCCGTCTTGCGCCCATCGGCAGGGCTTGGATTTCCCAAGTGAGGGACTGCTGGCCATTGCGCGATTCGAATTTCGGCTTCCATACGACGACAGGAGTGAGCCATTTGGTGAGGCCGTCCGGATCATCGGTCAGCAGTCGTAGACTCACGCCCACAATGAGTGTTCCGAGATGGTTGACCCCAATTGCCCCGCTGCCGTCATCACCCGGGAGCGTT
>UEXT01000425.1_pt1 | contig 15891 bp, 9 predicted proteins | sample 4301081 | NCBI WGS metagenome assembly UEXT01 (sample SAMEA4773177, study PRJEB27434) | metagenome | biome: 2259; feature: agricultural soil; material: soil | place: USA | collected 2014-09 | depth 0.25 m
CCTGCAGACCGAGTGATGTGCTTTCCGCAGCTACCTTACTTCACCCTTTTTTACTGAGATCGAGTTTTCGGTAGGGACAATCACGGCTACCCGCCACCTTCTCCACTTACTCCAGCCCCAGCTGGAAGATAAGGCGCGCCGTAAACTTCGCCGACTCGCGCAGCGGCTCCTCAACATCGACCACGAACTCGATCACCTAACCCCAAAATGAGTGCACATTGGTCAGTCAATCGGCCGTCATTCTGAGCGTTAGGTCATGGAGATCGTAGGACTGGCACCGCGAGACCGTAGCGCTTGGGTGAAGGGTGCGGCGGATTAATGTGCGGCGGATTAATGTTGCACCCTCGTTGCATTTGTGCTACGGTTCCGCTCCGCAGCCCTCGGCCGAGGAACGTGGGGTGTTCTGGAAGGCCAGCCTGGTCGTGCCGTCTGCGCCGTTGCAGTGGATAGCAGAACGTCGACGGCGCCTGGGACCCTAAATGTCACAGCTGTTCACAACCGATCTCCTGCCAGCTTCCGACCGCATTGACGCGTGGCAATGGAATGCGCAAAAGATCTGCGGTGACTGCCGGATACAGCTTCCCAAGTCCTCCTTTCACGGCGCGATCGAAATTCGGCATGTCAGCGGCCTGCGCCTGACGCGGTTTTCTTCCAGCCCGCTGTCTTTCTGGAAGTGGCCGACCGAAACGGTAAGTCCCGACAATCGCTTCTGCATCGTGATCACGCAACTTGCTGGCGCTAGGCGCTACGTGCAAAACGGGAACAGCGTGCTACTGAACGCCGGAGATACCACGCTTATCGATTCGGGACGCCCGTGGTCCTCAAGTTGCGGGACCGACTGCGACCGTCTCTACCTGCGCGTGCCCCGGTGGATGATGGAAAATCGGCTGCGCCTGCGCGAGATACCGATCGTCCAGCGGATCTGTGGATCCGGTGGGTTGGGCGCCACCCTCTTCCAGTTGTTCCGATCTTTATATGAAGAAGCGGAACGGTTGAAAGCGGAAGAAGCCGCGGTCGCGCGGGATGCCTACTTCCAGATTCTGTCGGCATGCATCGGTGGCGCGGAATCCCACGGTCAACGTCGCGCCGAACTTCGGCCGCGGATTCAGCGATTCATTGACGATCACTTGTCGGACCCCGCATTGGGTCCTGCAGAGATTGCAGCAGCAGCCGACATCTCGGTGCGTCATCTGCACCGCCTTTTCTCAGACGGTAGCAACACGCTTGGGGATTGCATCCGCGCGCGCCGTCTTGAGCGCTGCAGGAATGATTTAGCGAACCCGCGCCTGCGCAGCCGAACGATCACCGAGATCGCATTTGCGTGGGGCTTCAGCGATTCGGCTCACTTCAGCCGGACCTTCCGCCGGCAGTTTGGCGTTTCTCCTCGCGTTTTCCGCGCACAAACTGGTCTGAAAACGTGGGCTTACGATGGGGACCAGGGTTCCGACGACTTCCTGCGCTCCGAGATCGCAGAGTTGAGATATTCCAAGCCCAACTAGACGGCACCGGCCGACGAGACCTTAGTGTCTCCCCAGAAACTCCGCGAAACGCGCGTCCATCGGCTTGGGTTTCCCTTGCTTCCCGGCTTCGTCAATGCGAAGAAAAGCGTTCTGCATGTACCGCACTGCCAGCCACCGCAAGGGTTCGCGCTCCCAATAGGGCGACTGCCTTTGGGCGATGGGCAACTGACTCAGTTCGGTACGCTGGCCCGAAATCAGCTCCGCCAGGATGCGGCCTGTCAAGTTGGTGGTCGAAACGCCTTGCCCGGTATAACCTCGTGCCGTAGCGATCTTCGTCGCAGGATTGAACTCCGTCATCGGCATCCAGTCGCGCGGCATGCCCACCGGACCGCCCCACGCATGCGTGAACTTCACACCCTTAAGGGTCGGGAACCACTCAAGCAGCATGTACTGAATTCGGGCATGGGTTTCTGCGTGACGGTCCTGCTCGTCAGAGATTTTTGACCCGAAACGGTAAGGCGCTCCCCGGCTGCCAAAAAGGATTCGCCCGTCGGCGGGCCGGGTCAAATAGTCAACCGTGTAGTTGCAGGACGCTAGACTCTCGCGGTTCTGCCACCCGATCTGTGCCCACTGCGCCGCTGTCAGCGGTTCCGTCAATGTGATCAGCGAGTAGACCGGCAGAACCGCGCGGTGGAGCTTAGCCAGGCGAGTCAGGTACGACTCGCCCGCCAAAACGATAGCCTGCCTCGCACGAATTTCTCCCACAGACATCAACAGTCGTGGTGAAGGCCCGCTTTCAAAGTCGGCCACCTCCGTACGTTCGAAGATCACGCCCCCGCGTCTTTCGACCGCACGAGCCAGCCCCCGAATGAGGCGACCGGGATGGACGCTGGCGTTTTCAGAGGCGTACAGCGCGCCGCATACATTCGTGACCCGCACACGCTCCTGGGCCTCGGCCGCGCTGCACAAGCGATATTGCTGCCCGAGTCCCAGCCTGGAATACGCGTCGAACGCGGACCGAAGCATCGGCAGATGATGCTCGCCCCGGGCCAGGGTCAGGATTCCGCCTCTGTGAAACTGAGCGTCGATGTGCTCCTGCCGGCATACACGGTCCACTTCGTCGACCGAGTCATTCATGGCAAGCATCAGGCGCGCGCGGCTTCGCGCCCATGACGGTGCTCAAGCGTGGCCGGCGTCACGGGAAATTTGGAGGAACACCATCCGCCGTTGCGACCGGAAGCGCCGAAGCCTGCGATCTCTTTTTCAATGACAGCGACTCTGAGGCCCGGACTGTTCTTCAGCAGATAATAGGCCGTCCAGAGTCCGGTGTACCCAGCCCCCAGGACGACCACGTCAACTTCCGTCGAGCCCACCAGTGAGGACCTGGGCGTAAGATCATCTCCCGAGGTCTCGAGCCAGAAGCTGTAGTTGGAGTAGTCCGTCATTCCTTGCAGACTCGGTAATAGAAGCTAACAGGCGTCTCGTAATGCACAAACTTAGCCCTCGACCCTCGCCACTTCCATTTCAGGTTCCTGTCGGTGGTCGCGCTGCCGGGATGCACGAATAGCTGCACCCAATACTCCCCAGATCCCAAGCGCGATCCATTCGTGCGAAGTGAAGTGTCCGGGAACCAGCGGAACCAGCTTCACGAGTATCATGGCCGAGGTCACGAGCAGGCCGAAGATTGCCGCGGCACGCCGGGGCCATGCCGGTTTCATCCGATAGTACGAAGCACATGCAGCCATCCAAGCGACTGCCGCTGTCATCGCACCTACTTCCAGAATAGGGATCAGAAGAGCCTCCCCCATGAAGATGGCGAGCGCGGTCGCGACGCCCACTGAGATGACTGCCGTGGAAGGAGTTCGGTTGACGGGGTGCACGTGGCTCATCCACGGGTTGAGCAGGTTGCGGCGCGACATGGCAAACAGCAGACGGGAGGACGCCACCATGTTCGCGTTAAAAGCTTGGACTAGCGCCACCAGCGCCGACCCCATGATGAGCACGACGATCCAGTGAGCGTGCAGGGCGCGTTCGAATGCCACGGCTGTCGGGAACTGCTGGTTGCTGTTCAGACTTTGCCAGGGCGCCACGTAGGAAACTGCTGCGATCACGACCCAGAAGAATACGAGCCCGGCAAAGATCGTCAGAAGTATGGCAACTGAGAAATCGCGCCCTCTGAAATTCGGGTTAGCTTCTTCGGCATACTTGCCCACCGATTCGAAGCCCGACACCAGCCAGGGCACAACTTGCCAGACCAACAGGATAGAGAGCAGGGGCGCATGGCTGAACAGCGGATAGAAGTTCGAGGCCGATCCGTGTTTTGCTCCGGCCAAAGCAAAGATGACGACCAGCGTGAGAAACGTGAAGGTGGTCGTCTTGCTGAGCCGGGCGCTGCCTTGAATTCCTCGATAGTTGATCCATGTCAACCAGACCGTGAGGGCCAGTCCCAGCACCATGTGCAGCAGGTACACCGGGTATCCACCCAAGCGGTACAATTCGTATCGGTTCAATGAAGGGAACAGGTACCCGCTGATCCGCCCCGCGGCCAAAGCCTCAAACGGGCAGGTTAGAAAGTAGCTGAGGAACGTCATCCAGCCGGTCGCAAAACTCACGGCCGGAGGAAAGAAACGAGCCACGTAGGCTGCTTCGCCCGCGGCGTCCGGAATCTCCTTCACCAACTGTCCGTAGACGTATCCGATGGGCAGCAGAATCAACGCTCCCGCGGTGAAGCCGAGGATCGCGCCGAGAGGGCCGCCCCGCTTCAGGATGTCGTCCATGACGACCAACCACGCCGTGCCCACCATCACGCCAAAGGCAAGCGCGAAGTAGTCCACCAGATGCAGTTTGCGTGCAAGGGTCGTCATATCGTCGATACGAATCTACACGAGCGTCGGGGAAGGGGCCCCTATCTCCCCAGCAAAGTGCGATCTCAGAACTCGTACCGCAGCGCGAATTGCATCACTCGGGGCTGCGTCAGTAGGCCAGTGTAGCTCCCGAACGATTGCGGCACTTGTTGCAGTGACGCGATACAAGCGCAAGCCTGGGTTCCCAGACCCGACAGGACGTTGAAGCGGTGCAGATTGGGTACGTTAAAAACCTCCCAGCGGAATTGCAGGCTATGTCCTTCCATCGGCATGACCCAGCGCTTGCTCAGCGACATATCGAGACCTGCGTATCCGTCTCCCCGAACTACATTGCGAGAACCGCTCCCACCCGGAAACGGATGGATGAAATCGTTCTGGAAAGCGTCTGCGGGGTTGGCGAAAACACTGACCGAGGCATTTGGTTGCCGGAAATGTCCCGTCCGCGGCCGCGCCACCATCTGGGCGATACCCTGCTCGTCCCAATCCGTGGGCCAGAAGTTACCGTTATCGACAGTGAACGGAAAACCGCTAGTCCAGCGTGCCAAACCAGAAAGCTGCCAGCCACCGACGAAGGCATCAAGCAGAGCCCCCGCGTTGCTGGCGAAATGGCGGCCCTTGCCAAAGGGCAACTCGGCAATCCAGTTGGCGTTGATCTGGTGGGTGGTGTCGAAATCCGACACCCCGCGCCGCGCGTTCGGACTGAACGCGTTGACCAAGCGCGTGCCGGGCGCTCCCACGTTTACGCTGGAACTGAACCCCAGTCGCGTTGCCGAGGACGTGATGTCAATGGATCTAGAATAAGTGTAGTTGAGATCAAACTGCAGGCTGTGGGCGAATTGCTTGCGCACGCTGGCCTGGAGCGCGTTGTAGTTCGATTTGCCGATAGAACTCCACGCGTATTGTGTGGTCAGCTGATTGTTGAGCATCTCGCCGGGTTGGCCATTAAAGAAGTAGGTGTTGCCCGCATCGTCGTAAAGGTAGTAGTAGAGGTCAATGTTCCCCAGACCCACCACCTCGTTGCCGGGATAGGCACCCGTCCCCGTGAAGAGCCCATAAACAGCTTGAATCAGATTGGGGTCGAAGCAAGTGGGGCTTGCTTGTGAAACTTGACAACCGTTGTTACTAAAGTAGACCACGTAGTTGCTTCCGAGAAGCGGGCCAAGCATGTTGTGCCAGTACTGTGCTGTCTTACCCACCTGGCTGTCCGTGATTGTGTCGGGCGCCACTCCCTGTCGAGCCAGTTCCGACAAGCGCGAGGCGGCGGAGTAGTAGTCGACCTTCGAATTCGGATTGACCAGGTCGAGCGGCTGTCTCAGATCTCTCTGGGTCAACAGGTTCCGTCCCAGCCGGCCCACGTAGGCCAACTGCACTGTAAACCTGTTCGGAAGCTCTCGCGCTATCGAGAAATCTAGCGTGTATGCGTAAGGAGTCTTCAGAGATTGGTCGACACCCCACGTGATGGCCTGACCACCATTGGTGGGCGTTTGCGGAAACTGGCCCGGCGGGGGATCAAAGAAGATCTGCAAGCCACCCTGCGTGTACTTGGGAATCGTATTCACGTCAGTAATGCGCGGTACGCCGTCCGCCGTATCGTAGGGCAAAGTTGTATTGAGACTGGGATCTGTGAGGTAGCAGCAAGGATTCTGTACCGTTGAACTCAGGCCGCCGGGTGCATTGGCGTCGAAAGTGCTGAGCAGCTGCATCCCCGAGCGATCGTAAACTTTTCCGAATCCGCCGCGGATCACGGTCTTGTCGTTGTCGCCGAAGAGTTTTTTCAGCCAGCCGCCTTCCGGCCGGGGTGAATACGCGATGGAGAAACGCGGCGAGAAGTCTGACTTTTCGAAACTATAGAAGCCGCGCCCGTTGTTCGCGGGTCCACCGAGTACGAACGACAGCAAAGGGATCGAGTTGTAGCCCTTCCCCTGATTCATGTACTGGACCATCTGATTGAATTCGGAACCGCCATTGAACGCCCAGGACGGACATCCGGTGGTTGTATTGATCCCCTGCGTCTGATCCACGATGCAGGTGGGTGAAGCTTGAAAGCCATTCACTTCCCAGGGAGGCGGGAAAAGCGACCAGCGCAGGCCATAGTTCACAGTCAGGTTGGGTTTGACGCGCCAGGAATCCTGCCCATAAAACTCGTACCAGTTGAGCCCGTATTTCCGCTTGACGGGATCGCCCTCGGCCAGGTTGTTTCCGCTCTTGTCGTAGTTGGTATTTCGGACGATGTCGGAGACCATGCCCAGCAACCCCAACATCGGGAGATCGTACTGTGGGCTGGAGGAGGGCTCGGGGAATCCAATGTAGTATGGGTCGAGCGGGCTGCCCGCCGTTATGTCCGAGCGGGTGTTGGCGAAGCCGGTGGGCGCCATCCAGTTGGTTGCGCCCTTTCCCACACTGAAGGAGTGCTCGTAGCTCACACGAGGGTCACGGGCAAAGCCCACATTCGTGCCAAACTGAACCGTGTGTCGCCCTTTGGTCCAGGAGAAATCGTCGAGGAGATTGTGAGACGGTGTCTGCGAGTTGTGGCTGTATACGACGCCTTGATCAAGCCCGTAGAACAGATTCCAGTGCTGGCTCGTATCCCCCAGCAAGCCCGTGCTCTGCCGGGTGAAGCCCCAATGGAAGGTATTGACCATGTTGGAGCTGAGCACGGCGGTGTATCCCACGACAAAGCCTTTGCTGTGATCGGTGATGGTTTGCTCAGGAGGCGAACCCGGCAAAAAGGGAGCCTGAGGATTGTTCAGGTTTTGCAGCGCGCCGCGCCAGAACAGGCTGTGCTTGCCGTCGGCGGTCAGGTGGTAGTCGAGGCGGGCGATGAAGGCGTTGTTATCCAGGCTCACGGGTGCCCGGAAACGGAAGCCGGAGTAATTCAACCCGTCACCAACCGAGGTATCGTTCGTGATGAATTTACCGTTACAGAACGTTTTGTCCCAGTAGCCCGTGCTGCCATTGAGGACCGCCAGGTTGATTCCCGGACCCTGCGTGTTGTACCCGCTCTGCAAGGGATCTAGTTGCGCGATTTCGGCGGGCGTCATGGTGGTGACTCCACCATTGATGTCGTTGTATCGCAGATTGCCCTGGCAAAGGCTGGGTGTCGGAATCGTCCGCACCGTACTTTCTTCCTCGCTCTGGCGAGTTCCTTCGTAGTTGACAAAGAAGAAGAGTCGGCCCTTGCGGAGCGGGCCTCCGAGGGAAACACCAAAGATGTTACGCAGCAACTTGTCGGGAGTATTCGGCTGGCCGCTGCTCGCCTCCGCTGACTTCACGAAATAATCGTTGGCGCTGGTGATGGTGTTGCGGTGATATTCGTAAAGTGAGCCGTGGAAATTGTTCGTTCCACTCTTGGTCACTAACGACACCTGGGCTCCCGACCCAACCCCCTGATCGGCATTGTAGTTAGAGGTCGTGACCCGGAATTCCTGCACCGAATCCAGAGTCACCGGCAGGACTGATGTGAACGCATACCCGTGCGACTGGTCGTTCACGTCAACGCCATCCAAAGTCACATTGCTCTGGTCACTGCGCGCGCCGTTCACAGATCCGTTTCGAGAATCCTGGTCGCGATCAATCTCAGGACGGTTACCGGTGTAGGCCACTCCCGCTTGCAAGCTCAGCAGATCCGGGACGTTGCGGCCTTCGAGCGGAATCTGGCGGATTTGATCTTGGTTGAAAGAGTTTCCAATCGAGGCATCGACCAGGTTCAGCGCCGGCGCCTCGCTGCTCACTGTCACCTTTTCGGTAGCGCCACCGATCTTAAGCTGTACGTTGGCCGTGACCGGAGTATCCACCAGTAACTGAATCCCGGTTTGCTCATAGCGTGCGAATCCGGTCGCGGTAACGCTAAGCGTGTAGGCACCAGGCGGCAGAGAAAGGAAGCGATAATCTCCCACCTCGCCCGTAGTCGCCGTTCGCATGATTTGGGATTCCGCGTTGGCGATCACAACCGTAGCGCCCGCGATCGCACTCCCACTCGGATCCGTCACTGTCCCTCGCAGCGAACTGGAGGAGGCTTGGGGAAAGCTGGCATGACTCAAGGCCAGACAGACTGCAACCAGGGACGTCCACCGCTCAAAGCGATTCATGGCTCCTCCTACGGGACGTACTTCCACGACGCGACGTCGGTCGCCGGGCATCGCAGCCCAGAAAATCCGAGCACGTTTGGGAGACAGGGTACTCGCACGCAAACCCTAAGACTTGTCTGACAGTGACATTGACTTGTCACGAAGTGACGTGGCGTGACAACTGCACTCATTGCCAAGATGTCGGAAGGTGGTTTGTCGCCGAAGACGATAAGCGACAACTACGTTCCAGTGGTGAAGATGCTGGTTGCTTCCGCCGTCGACGAGCAGGGAGAGGAAATCTATCCTCGAAAGTGAAACAACGAGTTCGTCGATCTGTCCGTGGTGGAAAAGGACAAGCAGAACACGCCCAGCTTTTCTACTGAGGTGATGACGGGTTTGGCGCGGTGGAAGAAGCCAAAGCTGGAAACCATGGGTTCCGTTGTTTTCCGGACACGTTCTTGCGGAACCACCGGAGTGTCCTGAGGGCCTCTACAAGTACTGGATGGGTCATGCGGGGAAGGACATGAGCGACTTCTATGACGAAATCAAAGAGGACGTGGCGTTCCGCAGAAAATGGGCAGAACGGTCTTGATTCGGGTTCGAGTTGCCTTCAGTTCTACCGAACGTACCGAAGACTGCCGAAAAAACCGAAGCAGCAACAGCCGTATAAACAATTGAGAGAACGAGAAAGATGGTCGGCCCTAGCGGACGATTTTAGAACTCTGCTCGCGAGAACTATCTAGGGTCCCCGGATCGGCGCTAGCCAACTGACTCTTAATCTCCTCTAGCATCGGCGCACGTAAGCGCACCATGATGCATCGTCCCGTAAAAGCAAGGCCTTAGCTGGAGGGCCCAGCGCATCAGCGGGCAGCAAAGCGCACGAAATCCCAAAACGAACTGACACCAGAACTGACACCGGCTGAGCATGACCTTCTGGCTTACCCGTTATCCAGGTTAACGGCTTTGGGCTCAGAGCGGAACGGTTCAACGGCACGAAGACTGGATCTCGAAACAAAGGACTCACGAACGCAGGTCTGTAGTTTTGGTAAAGGCATGCCTAACGGAAACTCTCGACCAGCATCAGGACACTGCCGGATTCGTCAGACTGCGGGTAAAGAATCGTCCCGCCGTTGGGTGAGACCGCGATGTGGTTACTCACGTCACGCTCAATTGTCAGGACTTTCCTGATCTGACCCGTGGCGAATTCGTCGAAGCAGAGGTCACTGTGCCCCATTTTATCGGGAATTCTGAAGTAGTAAATCCCCTCCTTAGCTATAGCCCATTGGCTTTCGCTATGCACAGAATCGAGGACCTTCACTTCTTGATCTCCATCCACCGAGGCCCTCCAGACGCTCACCGCTTCCGGCCAACCCTTCATGTAATAGAGAAATTTGCCGTCTGTTGACTCCTGCGGGGTGTCACCGGAATTCCGCGTGATCTGAACCGCGTCTCCACCGCTGGACGGCATCTTCCAGATTTCCTCCCGGCCGCTGCGGGTTGAGCTGAAGTAAATCCACTTTCCATCATGCGACCAGTAAGGCCACTTGTCCTCTGCCGCGTGGGTCGTCAGGCGCCGGGGAGCTCCCCCATTAGCGCTAATGGCATAGATATCCTCTTTCATGCCTTTCTGCACAGCGGTAAAGGCAATGTTCTGGCTGTCCGGGGACCAACTCGGACCATAGATCCCAGATCCACCAAACGAAGTTAGTTGCGCGGCCTTGGATCCGTCACTGTCACAAATCCAGATTTCATCCGTCCCTGATCGTTGCGACATAAAGGCGATCCTCCGACCGTCCGGTGAATAGGCCGGATACATGTCAAGTTGTGTGGAGGCAATAAATCGAAAGGGCAAGCTCGGTTTGTGGCCCGGCTCCTTCAGGTCGATGCGCCAAATGTTCAGGTCGAACTTTCCAGACGAGAAAGCCAGCCGGTTTCCAACCCGGGAAATGGCTGGCTCGGAGGCGCCGCTCGCGTCAAGAGTGATTCTCCGGGCCAGCGCGCCATTGGATGCCGCAATCCGCCAAAGCGCGAAGTTGGTTCCTGTTCCGGAGCTGAACACGAATTCCCTGCCATCTGGCAACCAAGCTGCATCAATGTTCGTCACGTTGCCCGTCTGAACTTTCTCCTCTTTCCCGAGCGGTTCGTAGCCTTCTCCAAGATGCTGGAGCCATAGAGTTACGTTGTAGTAGTCAGGTGAGACCCTTGAGAAAACCAGAGTCCGGCCATCCGGTGAGACCGCCGGAGCCGTGTCACCGAGGTCTTCCATTGGGGGGTTAGTAAGCGGGCGCGGTTCTCCCGTTTCCGCCGAGAACAAGTGCAAGGCCAAAACCCGTTGTCCGGGGGTGGAGGTTGGAGCGACGAGCCACTTAGAGTCCGGGGTCCAGGACAAGAATGGGCCGTACTCTAAACGCTGCATTGACCCGTCGATCTCCGCCAGAATCCGTTCGGATCCGCCCCGCTGCGGTGTGAGCATGATGGTGGTCTTGCCTGTCGAGACCTCGCGTAAAAAGGCAATAAAACGCCCATCCGGGGACCAGGCAGGGCTGTAGTCCATCGCCGGATCAGTGGTCAACCGATAAGGGGGCTCCACGCCGATTTGCTTGACGTAGATATCCCAGTTGTCCTGCTTCTCTCCATCCCAGGCAAACGCTACTTGGGTTCCGTCCGGGGAAAACGACGGCGATGACTCGTTGCCAGGATAGCTGGTCAGTGGAACTGCCACCAACGGCGCCTCTGGCGCTTCAGTCGTCGATCGAACCAGCCACACTCCAACCATCGCCACAACCACCGCAGCGGCTATGCTCAGAACCCAGCGGAAGCGACGATGAGGATTCGGCCTGGACACGGCCGACACTCCGAGTACTCCGGAATCCGACTCCTCTTTCAGTTCTTGCAGCGCGATCTTGACGTCGTCCATGTGCTGAGAGCGCTGATTGACCTCCTTCCGCAGACAACGGGAAATCAATCGCTCCACTTCTCTGGGAAGGCCATCCGCTAGTTTGCTTACCGGGTGGGGGGTGTCCTTCAAAATCGCCGCTAGTGTCGAGGCTTTGGTGTCGCCAAGGAACGCTTTTTCTCCCGTCACCATCTCGTACAACACTGAACCGAAGCTGAAGATGTCTGAACGAGCATCGACCTTCTTCCCCTCGGCCTGCTCGGGCGACATATAGGCAACGGTGCCGACGATCTTGCCCTCTTCTGTGGCGGATTGCATGGTGCGAGTTGACTCGTCGCTTCTAGTGGCAGTGGATTCGGTCAACTTCGCGAGACCGAAGTCGAGAACCTTCACGAGCCCTTGCTCGTTCACCATGATGTTTCCGGGCTTGAGATCTCGATGGATAATGCCCGCGGAGTGCGCCCGTGCGAGTCCGTCGGCAATCTGGACGGCGTATCTTAGAGCCTCATTCAGCCGCATCCCGCGGCGGGGAATCAACCGATCGAGCGTTTTGCCGGTGACATACTCCATCGAAATAAAATCGATGCCTTCGGCTTCGCCAACGTCGTAAACAGTGATGATGTTGGGGTGATTTAGGGACGAGGCCGCCTTCGCTTCCTGCACGAAGCGCTGCTTCCGCTCTAGGTCGACGACCCTCTCCGCGGGTAGAACCTTTATGGCGACAAAGCGGTCAAGATGGCTGTCACGTGCCTTATAGACCACACCCATCCCACCCTCGCCAAGTTTTTCGAGGATCTCGTAGTGCGAGATGGTTTTACCGATCACAAATGGGTGCGAGGAAGTTCGCGTTGCCATGTTAGGAGGCCAGTTTTGGCAAGTCAACGCGGGGGGCGAGCGCGGCGGGCCGAGCGCACCGAGGGAAGAATCAATCACAATGTGGCGGAGGGGGGTGGATGCGTTCCGCGAGGATCGTCGGCTATTCAGACATTGAGCCAGCTTCACACTAGCCAGCCTTGCTGCGAGCCATCTCCCTTCCAAAAATGTCGCCGCAGGCCACCCCCCCAACTGGTTGACTTCTCAGGTCCCATATCACGGAATACGCAGATTCCAAAACCACTTGTTTCTGGAATGCGGACTGAAAGTTTTCGGCTTGCTTCCAGCTTGCCGACCAGCAACCGGACACGATTAGGAAGTAGTGATGTCAATGCCTCTCCTGACAAGAGAGGTCCAGCTCGAAGGCGCTTGGCAGTGTTCACAGGGAGCAGAAGCCCCTAATTCGGCTGGCTCGGTTTTCCTTTACAACTTGCAAGCCGAGCCGTAAACTTCCTCCGCTTCGCTTCTCTCCCCGAAAGTCAGTTGCGAGCAGGTCATCGGGGTCCCTCTTTAAGTATTGCAATCAAACACTCGGCCTGGGCTTGTCGTCGATAACAGGAACGGAAAAACCATTTCTTTGCATTTGCAAACACATCGCTGGCTCCGTACGGCTTGCCACCTCGGTTCTCATCGCCGCCTGCGCCCTCGCGGCTTCAGCGCAAGTGGCGCAAGTGGCTGTCACTACCTATCACTACGACAATAAACGCACGGGGTGGAATTCCAATGAAACCACGCTGACCCCGACCAACGTGGCCAGCACCTCCTTCGGCCTACTGCACACCGTCCCGCTCGACGATCAGGTAGACGGCCAGCCCCTCATAGTTCCCGACGTTAACGTTACTGCCGGCAACTTTCCGGGCACTCACGATGTGGTTTATGTTGCCACAGAAGGTAACACGGTCTATGCCATCGATACCCACAGCGGCGCTGTCCTGCTCAACCCGAACTTCGGAAGCCCGGTCCCACGTCCGCTCGGGTGCAACAACAATGGCCCCAACGTAGGTATCAACTCGACGCCCGTCATCGACCTCGGCAGCAACACGATGTACGTTATCGTTTACATCGATGACGCGACCGGCCCTGCATACCGTATTCACGCGCTCGACTTAGGCAGCCTGACCGACAAGATCCCCCCGCAGCTCGTAAGCGCGTCGCATACCCTCGTCGATGGAACCACCTACCGTTTTAATGCCACCTACCAGCGCCAGCGCCCGGGACTGCTGCTCGCGAATAGCAACGTATACGCAGGATTCGGCAGCTTTTGCGATTTTGCTGCCAATCTTTCTCGGGGCTGGCTTCTGGCCTGGGAAACCGGATCGCTCACTCCTCTTACTGCTAATAAAATCTTCGACACTCAGCTAACTTCGCCCCACAACTTTTTTCTCACTGCCATCTGGATGTCGGGCTATGGACTGGCTACCGATGACTCCGGCAACATCCTGTTCGTTACCGGCAACTCCGATCCCTCGGGTACCACCTACGACGGTGTGACTAACATCCAAGAAAGTGTGGTCAAAGTCTCCTCCGACTTGACCACCGTGCTCGACCTATTCACGCCCAAGAACCAATCTAACCTAGACAAGAAGGACGAAGATTTCGGTTCCGGAGGTGTGATGGTACTCCCCGACCAGAGCGGCAGCTTCCCCCATCTGGCAGTGGCCGCAGGCAAGACCGGCACGATGTTCCTGATGAACGCCGATAACCTGGGCGGCTACTCCGCTCCGAAGAACAATGTCCTCGGAACGTTCACGATTGGCAACTGCTGGTGCGGGCAATCGTATTTTGTGGATACTGACCTCCTCCCGCGCGTAGTCAGCAGTGGCGGCCGCACCGTTAAGGTGTGGAAGCTCACGCAATCGCCTCAGCCTAATCTGACAAATATAACCAGCTCCGCTTCGATTGGCGGTGGGCAGAACCCGGGCTTCTTCACCACCATTTCGTCCAACGGCCACACTAACCCCATCATCTGGGCTCTATCGCACCCGATCTCGAGTTCCAATTCCACGATAAATCTCTTTGCGTTTAATCCTGACGCGGGCGGGACCACGATGACGCAGCTTTTCGCAGGCGGTGCCGGTTCTTGGCCGAACACCGGAGGTAATTCCAACTTAGTTCCGGTAGTGGCCAACGGACAGGTCTATGTCACTAGCAATAAGCAACTACAGATCTTTGGCCTGAAATAGCTGGTAACGAAATGAGGCCCGATTCAGGGCAGCGGCATGATGCCGCTGGTCCCATATTCTTTCGGTTGACAAGCTATTCGGAAACTGAGCCCTCGCATTCCAGAAACAAGTGGTTTGGGAATGCGTGAAGCGCATGATGGCGAGCCTGAAGAATCAATCGCTTGTACAATCTGCCCGCAGGACGTTTTTGGAAGGGCGCTGCACCGCGTCAATACACTCGCTCGTGCGGTCCGGCGAAAACCTCGAAAGCTACGGTCTCACGAGTGTGGCAGAACCGCAGGGTTTTGCTCCGTTGATCTAAGCCCGAAGTATATGCGCTGCAGCAGATCTTGGAAGCGCGGGTCAGAGCGGAGACCGTCAAACCATGGATCCATCTTCGTGTAAGCCATTAAGGCCGAGCGTTCTTGATACGCCTTTTCGAGCCAATGAAAGGCTTCTTCTCTTTCGTTCAAGGCTGCATATATTTCAGCCACCCACCATGCGTTTACGTAGCGCTCTCCTGAAGTTTCCTGCAACTGCTTCAGAACTCCCGGTGCGTCGTCCGCTCTCCCGGCAACGGCGTAAGCGTGGCCAAGCTCGACGACAAAGGCCAATGGCCGCCTCGGGCATCCCTTTGCTGTCGTAGGCACGCGCAAGAGCCCATCGCGCGGGAAAGTTAGGATCGAGTTCGAGCGTCTTCTGGGCTTGCTCGATTGCCCGGTCCCATTGCCGTCCTAGCCAAAGAATCGCTGCATAAGCCATGTTGATGGCGAGCGATAAAGGATCGAGCTGTATGGCCTGTTTGAGCTCAGCAAAGGCCTTGTCAAATTGCCCCATGCATCCCAAGCAAAAGCCGTACCACTCATGTGCGATGGCGTAGTTCTGATTGAGTGCAATGGCCCGTTGAAATTCTCTTTCGCTAGCTACTTTCCGTCGCAAAAGTGAAGCCGCGAGAGGCGATGGATGCTGACGAGAGACCCGGAGGTCGGGGTCAGAATGCTCAGTTTAAGGTTATCCGAGAAAGTAATAAAACATTTTCAAAGCATATTGTTTTAGACGGGAAGTGCCTTACGATGGGGCTCATGACCAAGCTACGACACCAACAACCATCGCTGTGGCACGCAGGTTTAGCGAAGGATATCGAGGACTTATGGGAACCGTGGATGCGTCTGGTCGACCGTGTGCTGGAAGATGAGCAACTGCTGGACACGATTTATGAGGCGCAAGGCGAACGATATCCGGAGAGCCGCAGGCGGGGGCGCGAGCAAACGCCGGCCCAAGTGGTGTTGCGTCTACTGCTGTTGAAGCACATTCGAAACTGGAGCTATGACACGCTGGAGCGAGAAGTGCGCGCCAATCTGGTGTATCGGGCATTTACGCGGATCGGAGACGAGAGGGTGCCCGATGCGAAGACTGTGGCGCGGCTGGGGCAACTGATCGGACCGGAAGTGATTGAGGAGTTGCATCAGCGGATCGTGCAGTTGGCGCAAGAACACGGAGTGACGGGTGGGCGAAAGCTGCGGGTCGATACCACGGTGGTGGAAACCAACATCCACTATCCCACCGACA
>UEXT01000617.1_pt1 | contig 15830 bp, 16 predicted proteins | sample 4301081 | NCBI WGS metagenome assembly UEXT01 (sample SAMEA4773177, study PRJEB27434) | metagenome | biome: 2259; feature: agricultural soil; material: soil | place: USA | collected 2014-09 | depth 0.25 m
TCATAAGCCTGTTCGAACTTTCCCCTGAGGATCTTGCGAGACGGCCAGCACGCCGGCTCCGCTATAGCGACCGGCTTTTAAGTCCTGGAGGGCGCGGTTGGCTTCGTCGAGACGGAACGAGACGGTGCGGGGTTTGATCGGGATCGCCGCAGCCTCGCGGAGAAGCTCGAGCCCATCTTGCCTCGTATTCGCCGTGACGCTACGAATCACCCGTTCACCAAAGACCTCACGATCGTAATCGAGTGAAGGAATCGGCGACATATGGATGCCGGCAAGTGCCAGAGTCCCTCCCCGTTCAAGCGCGCGGAGCGCGGTCGGAACGAGTTCGCCGGCCGGTGCGAAAATAATCGATCCGTGCAGTTTGTCTGGAGGAAGGTCGCTTACCCCTCCGACCCATTTCGCGCCCAGTTCTCGCGCGAGTCGTTGATGCTCAAGCTTGAGGGAGCTGACGTAGACTTCACAGCCCCAATGGAGCGCGATCTGGATGGCGATGTGGGCGGAGGCGCCGAACCCGTACAAGCCGAGACGCTGACCCGGCTTGATTCCACTCATTCGGAGTGCCCGGTAGCCGATAATGCCAGCGCAGAGCAGCGGAGCGGCTTCGTCATCAGAAAAGATCGCTGGAATTGGGTAGGCAAACTGTGCAGGGACAACTGCGTACTCGGCATACCCGCCATCGACCTGGTAACCGGTGAACCTGGCTTGTTCGCAGAGATTCTCGCGTTCACTGAGACAAAATTCACATCGCCCACATGTTCCCTGAAGCCATGCGATGCCGATACGATCACCGACCTCGATTCCGCCAACTCCAGCTCCCACTTGGCTGACGATCCCGACAGCCTGATGGCCGGGAATCAGTGGTCGCCTCACGTCCGGCAATTCTCCTTCAACGACATGGATATCCGTCCGACAGACGCCGCAGACGCGGATCCCGACCAGCACCTGGCCCGGAGCAGGAACCGGTACAGGCACGTCACGCAGCTGGAGCGGGTTTGTCGAGACATCCGCCTGCTGACTGAGAACCATCGCCTTCATGGACCCTTCACATCCTGGCTGGTTTATTCCGGACTCAAAGAGGAAGCGGGGCACTGCCCCGCATGGTGGAACTCTGCCGGTCTCGGAACATGGTTACGGGGTTTCTGCCTTAATGCATTCGATATCGAGTCGGATCTGTACCTCGTCCCCGACCACAAGCCCACCGCTGTCGAGCGTTTTGTTCCAGACCATCCCGAAGTCCTTGCGATTGAGTTTTCCCTCGGCATTGAAGCCGGCCCTCGTATTGCCCCACGGGTCCTTCGTGGTCCCGTTGAAGTTCCCACTTAACGTAATCTCCTTGGTCACGCCACGTAGCGTCAGGTCCCCAATCGCAGTGTAGCCTTCGTCGGTTTTCTTATAGCTCTTCATCGTGTAGTTCATCGTCGGATACTTCTCCACGTCAAAGAAGTCGGGATTCCGCAGATGGGTGTCCCGTTTTTCATGGACGGTGTTCACCGAGGCGGTCTTGATTGTTGCCTCGATAGCTTTCACAATTCCGGCTTCTGCATCCATGTCGATGAAGCCGCTGTAGTCCATAAACCGGCCCGTGGTTTTGGAAACGACCATATGCGAGACGCGAAATTCGATCGTTGAATGGTCGGGGTCAACATTCCAGCGAGCCAACTCGGCCAGCACCGGAGCGGTATTCCACGCCAGGGCCTGGCACAGAGCCACGAGGATTCCTGCATGCCAATATACTCGCAACATCGTACGCTCCTCGCTTTGAAGAGGACTGTGGATTCTGCGATCGCGCGGCTACTTTTTCGGAGGGGTCTCGGAGTCACCGGGCTTGGCAGCGGTCGAATTGGTAACCGACTGAACATCGCGCTTTTTCGGCCGGAGGCCGGTACGCATCCGCACATGCACGTCCACTGCATCCTCACCCAATTCCGTCGGGAACGGGGGAAACGGTTGCGCGTTCACTATAGTGTGGATCCCTGCCTCGTCGATTTCACGCGCCCCCGAACCCTTTTCGATCTCGACCAATTGAGCCCGGCCGTTTGAATAGAGCTTGAATCGAACCTTCACCGTTTCTCCGCCTGGGGTATGCCGAATCCCCCGCACTTGGCGACTCCAGCTGCGACTGATTAGATAGCTGATTTGCTTCCAATAGCCCGTCCCCTCGTCTGGCGAAGGTAATGGCAGAAGGTCCTCCTCGGCCATTGTCCTTGTCGAAACCGGTTCGACTTCAGGCTGGACCCCATCTATGACCACATCATCGTTGCGTGAATCATCCGATCGAAGCGGCGGTGGATCAGAGGAATCGCCCGCTGGTTCTTGTGGATCCAACGTCACATAGACGATCCGGCGCATGAACCGTTCGAGCTTGTCTTGCCGGGATCGAGCAAAGGTCACTTGGATTCGTGCCACCTTAGGCGGCACCGAAGTCCGGCTAGGGGGGATTGGCTCAAGGGTGACGGTGCCTTTTGATACCATCGACACGGTGTCCGGCTCAAGCGTCAGAGTCTGAGTCTGAAAATGCACTGACTCACAGATGGCCACGATGGGGGTGGATCCTGGCGCGACACCCCCGAGTGTCACGGTGAGCGCGATGGGTTTTCCTGAAAGAATGTCGGCGGCAGACTCTTCCTGGTCCAAATCGAATTGTGCCCATCGTTTTGTGGGAGATGAGGCTGGAGTAGAGGATGAGGAAGCGGCGGGAAACGTCAAGGGTTCAAAGACCCACAGACAAACCACGAATCCGAGTATTCCGACCAGGTACTGTCGGTACCGGATCTCTGGAGCCTTCATACACCGCATCCTACCTAGCCGGTCGACTCTTACGCAACCCGTTTTTCTCGAAGTAAGGGTGCGCGATTGAGGGGTATGTTATACAATTGAGTCATGCGTGCGCTCGTCAAAACCTTCGCCCAACCGGGATTGACTATTACAACCTGGGCCGACCCGACACCTAGTGTCACCGAGGTAGTGGTTCGTGTGAAGGCCACCTCCCTCTGCGGGACCGATGTGCACATCTACAAATGGGACGAATGGGCTCAGAGCCGCATACACCCGCCTCGCATTATCGGCCATGAGCTATGCGGCGAGGTTATCGAGACGGGAGCGGAGGTGACACTCGTGAAGAAAGGCGATTATGTCGCCGCAGAATCGCACCTGACATGCGGGATCTGTTTCCAATGCCGCACTGGCCAGGCCCATGTCTGCAAGAACTACCGCATTTTGGGAATCGACCGAGACGGCTCCTTTGCTGAATATGTCAAGTTGCCACAGAGCGTCCTCTGGAAAACCTCGCACGACATTCCGCCGGAGCACGCCTGCGTGCAGGAGCCATTGGGAAATGCGGTCGATGCGGCGCTGGCGGAAGGGGTCACAGGACAGACCGTGCTTATCACAGGCTGCGGGCCGACTGGCCTCTTCGCTGCCGCCGTCGCGCGCACGTCTGGCGCGGCCATGATTATTGCTTCGGATATGAGTGAGTACCGTCTGGATCTGGCGAAGCAAGTAGGCGTCGATCACGTGCTCAACGCCAAGACCGACACGCCGGACTCTCTCACCGCAACCGTTCGGGAGATGACTGCAGGTGAAGGCGTCGACGCCGCATTGGAAATGTCCGGCGATCCAATGGCACTGCATCACGTCTTCCGTGCGGTCAAGAATGGAGGGCGGGTCACGTTGTTTGGTATTCCGACCGGATCGGTCTCCTTCGATCTGCCGAACGAAATTATCTTCAAAGGGATCCGCGTGTACGGCGTCACAGGCCGCCGTCTATTCGGCACCTGGTATCGTTTGACCGGTCTCTTCAAGGCCGGCCTGAACATCAAACCCATCATCACGCACACCTTGCCTATGACCGAATTCGCCAAAGGTTTCGACTTGATCAAATCGGGTCAGTGCGGCAAAGTCGTTTTATTTCCGTGAGGGGTGAGGGGTAAGGCGTAAGGTGACAGTAAGCCAGCGCTTCGCCCTTCGCAGTCTACTCACGCCTTACGAAAGAATGGCCTACAACTCGTTCAAGAAAATCCTCGATCAACAACTGGCCGAAATCCGGGCAGCGGGCCTGTACAAGACCGAGCGGCAGATGCTCAGTCCGCAAAGCTCGGAGGTGCGCGTGGCGCAAGGCACCGTGCTGAACCTCTGCGCCAACAATTACCTGGGACTTGCGAACCATCCAGATATCACGAAAGCAGCAACAGAGGGACTGAAGGAACATGGCTATGGCATGGCTTCCGTTCGATTCATTTGCGGTACGCAGGATCTCCACAAACGTCTTGAACAGGCGATCAGCACGTTTCTCGGTACAGCCGACACGATTCTCTACAGTTCATGCTTCGATGCCAACGGCGGGCTGTTCGAAGTCTTGCTCGACGAGCGAGATGCGGTCATCAGCGACGCCTTGAATCATGCGAGCCTCATTGACGGCATCCGGCTCTGCAAAGCCCAACGTCTCCGGTTTGCACACTCCGATATGGCAGATCTCGAGGCGAAGCTGACTGAAGCCCAGGGTTGTCGATTACGCCTCATCGCTACTGACGGCGTTTTCTCAATGGACGGCGACCTCGCCAAATTGGATCGCATCGTGGAGCTTGCCGATCGATACGAGGCAGCCATCGTAGTGGACGACAGCCATGCGACTGGGGTGCTGGGCCCACGTGGACGTGGAACACCGGCACACTTCGGCGTGGCGGATCAGGTGGAGATTGTCACCAGCACGTTGGGGAAAACGCTCGGCGGCGCGGCCGGAGGATTCACGTCCGGACGAGCAGAACTCGTCGAGCTCTTGCGCCAGCGGTCCCGCCCCTATCTGTTTTCAAATGCGCTGCCTCCCGTCATCGCTGCTGCTGCGCTGCAGGCGGTGAAGCTCGCGGCGCAAGGCGATTCCTTCCGCGCCACCTTGCGCGAGAATGCAGACTTCTTCCGTGCACAACTCACTGCACTTGGGTTTCAGTTGATCCCGGGAGATCATCCAATCATTCCCGTCATGTTGGGTGACGCCGCGCTTGCCACAAAGATGGCTGATCGACTTTTACAGGAAGGGGTCTACGTGGTGGGGTTCAGCTATCCGGTGGTGCCAAAGGGACAGGCACGCATTCGAGTCCAGATGTCAGCAGCGCACACCAAACCCCAGCTCGAGCGAGCCGTGGACGCATTTGCCAAGGTCGGCAAAGAGCTGGGGATCATTTGAATCGGTGGCTAGAGGTGAGAGGCTTGCGTCGACGAGTGTCTAGAGAGAATCTCGCACCCCTCTTACCCCTTGCCCTACTCCCCTAGTCACTGCCTTATTCTCGGATCGCCTTGGCACGCCTCTGCAAGTAGGCATTGCGAACAGCGGTGTAGAGATCCAGCGTTGCTTCTTCCACCCCCTGGAACTTTTCGAGATTGCGCGAGCGTTCATTGATGACTTGTTCGACACGAGATCCAATCTGGACGAAAGTGGTGGTTGTCCGATTCTTGTGGGCAATGATGGACGGGGCACCATTGACTTCGATGATCGGAGCGACGAACCAGTTCACGGGATTGAGGAAAATATCCCCCACATATCCCACAAGGTCCCGGACCGTGAAGGGCGGGAGAAATGGCAGGACGAGATAGGGGCCCGGCTTGACCCCGTAGTAACCAAGAGTCTGACCCCCGTCTTCCTCCGGCGTCACTAAACCAATGTCCGTCGCCAGATCGAGGAAGCCAGCATAACCGACCGCAGTATTGATCACGAAACGTCCCAGCTCAATGCCCGCACCTTTGATTTTCCCCTGAAATACATTGTTAAGAAAACGCGGCACGAATCCGATGTTGGAGAACATGTTGCTGATCCCGACTTGGACGAAGTCCGGCATGATGAAGTTGTAGCCCTTCGCCACTGGCTTCAAGGCCCAGCGGTCGAGCTGGCGATTGAACTCGAAGACCTTGGTATTCAACGATTCCCAGGGATCATACTCCTCGACTACCGCTTCATCCGCTTTCGCAAATGGATCGAACGGTTCCTCAGGTTCCTCCGGTACGGTCGGTGCAGTGTCAGCAGCTCGGCTCTCTACCACACGATGAAGAAACGGGTTGTCCGGAAGAGTGATCTCGATCGGACTAGTGACATTCGCAACCGGTACTGCCACTGAGGTGCCAGCCGACAGGGTTGAATCGGCGAGCGAGCCCTGGCGGGAAGATCCCCATTCTCCAGCACAGCCCACCAACAACAGCGGGGTGATACCGAACACCACTGATGCGAGTCGACGCCACGACGTTCTCACTCAGCCCTCCTTGGTCTCTGGTGTGGTCCGCTCTATCTTTCCGGACGTATCGCGGGTATATGGCCGCGCACTGTACCAAAAGTCGCGGCCCGCGCCAATCTTTTCTTGCGGATCCGCCGGCTTGGAGGGAATCAAGAACGGATGGCGGAATGGACGAATTCCGTAAAGCGGTGGAAGTAGGGTTCTCCCCCGACGTGATAGGTAGTATTGTGATCGGCGCCCTTGACCACATAGAACGTTTTGGGCGGCTTGGCTGCCTCGAATACCTGCCGGCCAAGCTCGAGCGGAATGATCTCGTCTTGATCGCCGTGCACGATCAATTTTGGCAGTGAGAGATGGGGCAATCGATCGATCAGCCGGAATTTCGCGCCGAGCAACCAATGGACGGGCAACCCCCCATAGTGAAACCTGGCCACGGCCTCGATCGAGGGGAACGACGACTCGAGGATGAGCCCGGCGGCCAGCTTATGCGACGCGACCTCTACGGCCACCGCCGCCCCCAGCGAGCGCCCAAACAGGACGATTCGTTCTGGTCGGATCAAGCGGGTCCGCGTAAGCTGATCATAGGCACCAAGCGCATCCTGGTAGAGTCCCTCTTCTGAAGGAGAGCCCTGGCTGCGCCCATAGCCACGGTAATCGAAGAGGAACACCGACAGACCGAGTCGGTACAGTTCTCGCAGATTCTCGAGCCGATGAATGATATTGCCCGCATTCCCGTGGCACCAGAGCACGACCGCTGAGGTCGCGGCATTCTCGACATACCAGCCGAAGAGCTTCGTGCCATCACTCGACTGAAACCAGATATCTTCCAGCGGCAGGCGGCTGCGGGCTCTCCAGTCCCGTTCCGTCCAGGGATCCGGATGGTAGACGAAGAATTGATCGAGGAGGCTCATGGTGTCTTACTTCGGGGAACGCCGAGCTAGAAGCGCAGCCCGATGCCAAACGAGAGATACTGGGAGCGATAATCTAGCGCCAGCTGTTTCCAGTGATAGTTGGCCGAGAAGTACTTGTACTCGCTGAACAGAAACACCTTTTCGGTCAGATTGCCTTGCACGCCGCCAAAGAACTGATGGCCGAACGTCCATGAGGTTTCAAAGTCCTGGTCCGAACGACCCGGGATGTTGGCATGGGTAAGCACTCCGCTCGAAGAACCACCCCCGACACCGATGTAAGGGACAAACAGCTTCCCAGGGTAGCGAAGAGTCACATTCAGCATCGAACCGAAGACCCAGAGGTTTGTACTGGCAAGGGACCCGTCGCGCGCCGACGAAAATGTGATCTCACTTCCACTACCAAAAGACTCCAGTCCGATCCCGATGAAGTTTCCTAAATAGTGTGGGAACACCACGGCCTTGATCCCGGCTCCAGCCCCATTGGCAATCCTGGTGTTCGAGGGATTGCCCCCCTGGGCAAAGAGTCCTTGATCTGATGGAAATGCACCCAGTGCGTACAGGCCAACATCTACGTCGGCAGTCTCAAAGGCTGCAACCCAGCCAGGTTCCAGCAAGACAATCATGAGGACAAGCGAGAAGGGGAGCAAAGCCAGAAGCACCAGGGCAAATGGCCTCATCTCATGCCTGCCCTACACCGCATTGGTCAGCAGCGCCGACCAAAATAAAAGGGCCTTTGGGACTTCTACCCCAAAGGCCCCTTCGATTGAGGACCTTCGATAATCAGTTGCCCTTGACGATCGTGCACCATTCGCCATACACCCCCAAGATATTCTTGGCGTAATGGTCCACCGACGTGACTTTCGTGATTCCACCATTGGCTTTGGCAGCAATTATACTAGCATCACCCTGGGCAACCGCCCCTAAGATCGACGTACCGCAGGCTTTTCCCTCTTTGGTCGTAGCGGTTTCAGCCGTGGCTATGTTCCCGAACTTTGTCTCGTTGAAAGTTGTGCCAGCCATCGGTGATTGGACGATCTGGCAGGCAGCCAGGCTAAACGCTGCCGCTGTGATTCCAGCGAGTGTCAATGCAACTTTTATCTGCCTCATGAGTCCTCCTGGTTTTGATGTGAGTGATGCTGTTCTCCCCGAAGGATCCATCCATCGGAGTTTTCGCGCGCAGTATAGAAGCGAGCAATGATTCTGTCAATTGAGAAGGATGCAGAGCGTGATCGGAATACATGCACGTTCGACACATAACCATATCGAACGTGATTAGAAATATGTCTGCACCGTGAACATCAGATCATTATCGTGGTCGCGGTGGTTGTATTCCAAACGGAGTGCCCAGTTTTGTGATAGTGTATAGCGCGAACCGACAAACCACCGGATGTCATTGGACTTGTCTCCAAGTACATATCCCAAGTAAGAACCGGTCGCCATGAGTTTCCATCGATCCGTCAGATCCGTCAACATACCCACCGTACCTCCCCCGCCGACGCGATGATTTTCTTCATAGGCGCGGCTGTAGTTGGCTTCTGCCTCCGCGAAGGCGAACATGACTTCCCGCTTCAGCCAGTGAGACTCCACCGCCGCACCGATGCCGCCGTTGATCACGCCATTACTGCAGAGCTGACAGCTGTCGAAGCGGATCGTGTTCATGCCCACATTGAACTTCCACGAGGGTGTGTGAAAGACTGAGTCAATCGGTGTGAGGGACAAAACATTGGCAAGTGTCGCACGTTCGATCCTCGTCTGGTCCGCCCGGTTGTAGTGCCGGAGGGTCAGCGAGGCAAGTTCAATCTGCGCATCCGGCGTGTACCCGATTTCCGGATCGAGCAGATCGTGATAGCCAGCCCGCACGGTGAATTCTTCGAACGTATCATTGTTCCGCCAGCCGCCGCCGATACTGGCACGGGAAGTCTTGTGCCCCAATTCCGGTTGCTCCGCAAAGGGCACCACCTTGAACTCTTCAGATGGAATCCTGAGTTGGCTCCGAGCTGTCAGGACTGCCTGGTTTCGCTCTTTCCATTCAGGCGGAGGAGAATCGGTCGTCTCGATCCGATATCGAAGATAGTCCGAAGCCAAATCGAGCAGAAACGTCTGCTTCGTAAGACCCAATTGAACAAAAGCCGGTGAGGTGAGTTCGCTGAGATCTTCCGTGATCCGATGTGCCAGTTCTCGTTCACTTGCAGGCAAGGACTCACGCTTCCGCCGGATCACGTTGCTGCGGGAAGGCCGATAGGCGATACCGGAAACCAGTCCCGGTTTCGATGCAATCAGCCGGACTGTATCGGCAGGAACGGTCCACAAAAGAAACTCATCGGTGAGATGCAGGGTGGGATCGGCATAATCGAGAAGCGCCAAGAGCTGATAGGAGCAGTTCTCTTTGAAGAAGAAATAGTCAAAGGAGGCATTTCCGAATTCCCACGAGTGCATCAGCAACCGCCTTACCTGGTACTCCGAGAAATTGAGGCGATATTCCCAAATATCCCGATTTTCTAAGTCTCGATACTCCCGTACCTTGACGTAGTAGGGATAGGTCGAGAAGTATCCGCTGTACCCGCCGAAAATGCCAAGGATCGGATAGGCTATTCCGGCGTCAGGAGGGACGTACGCCGCATAGCTGATCGTCTGCGCCAGAAGTCTGGTCTGTTCGGTCTGGCCCTTCTGATCAATCCGAAGAAACGTATGACCGAACATGGATGCGGGATTGTTCAAGTAGGCAGAGGCGAAGATGAGCGTGATCGATTGGGCTTCAAAGTCATTGAACCAGCGGTCAAACCGTTCGCATGCCATCTTCGGTAAACGGGAATCGTCGAATTGCAACCGTTCCTGCAACCAGTGATACCGGGCGATAAAGGCGCATTGAGCCGGCTGCTTCGAGCGGCCAACGAGTTCCTCGGAAAAGAATTGCTTCAGCGTCGCGTCGAGTTCTGACTGTGGATCGGTTTTCCCGTCGGGCGACATGAAAAATCCCGGGTCGTCCTGCTCGCTTTCGAACCCGCCAAACAGGCGGGGACGATAATGGAGGAGGAGATGCCATTCTCGTTCGTCAGCCAAGCGGAGTGATCGAGCTTGGTCTTGAAGATGTTCGAGGTATGGCTTCGACGGTAGTTCTTCGGCGGTTACCCAGCCAACGCCAAATAAGAACACTAGAGCAGAAATGAGCAGCAGTACCAAGGTGGGCGCATGAAAACAGAAAAGGCCCTGGCCTGCAAGGGCCAGGGCCTCTGGATTGATTTATTGAGCAGAAGCTTTGGCGAGGACCGGCTGGCCTGCCACAGCCTCGTTCAATGCCTTCATCATCGCCACCGGGGACGCTTCGCCGGCTTTCACCAGGGAGGTGTAACGCTCCTGGATCATAGCAAAAAATGCCGCCTGGTTCTCGACTGGAACGTCCATCAGGGAAGCCAATGATGCCAAGTGCTCACCCTGCCCTTGGGCCATTTCCTGCGAGAGATTCTCGAAGTTGAGGGAGACAAACACGGGGGTCTTGTATTCCGACATGACCTTTCCGTCGTTGGTGCACCCGGACGTCCCGCTGCTGATCCCGAAGGTATTACTGCCGAAGGTGCCGTTGGTGGTGGCCATCATGACCTGCGGCGCGATTTCCTTCTGTCCCTTATAATCACTCCACGCGAGCTTGCCGAGACCGCAGCCTGGGCCCGTGTCAGGATTTGCTGCCATTGCCAGGCCGGTCTGCATTCCAAATAGCACCGCAACAGACAACATGATCACCTTTCTAGACATAGGTCATCCTCCTTGTGTGATTGTATTAGTGGGTACCCCCTCTTGGATGTAAGACATACTTGTCTCACTTATAGCGAAGAAGTACGTTCTTGAGGAAAAAATACCTATCACTTCTCCGCGCTGTTACGAATGGACTGCAACACTATGTATTTCTTTACCTCAACATTTCAAGGGGTCGAGTCCTGCCTGTTTAACTCAAGCCATGATACATGAAAACGATCGAGAACCTTGTCCGAAAAATCTAACGGGTCCTCTGAATCCGCTATAAGCTCCTGTAACTGACGTATCGCATTGCCCTGCTCAGATTCTGGTACCCTCAAAGTTACCAATAGACTCGCAAGATATTCTCCATGCCCAACGGCCAAATTTTGTTGAACCTCTAAATACCCCATCAGTGTGAGATTCCTCACTGTCTTAAATCGTGCAAACTGCTCTCTTTGCTCGGGTGAAGCCTTCCACGGTTTCAGAACGGCGTGATTGTGAAATTTCAGGAGGAGATTTTGGTCTTCATAGCCCTCCTTCTTCAGAGTTAGGAACGTATTCGGTGCTCGTTCAATTGTGACATCCAGAAGTGGGGTCTCGCCGAGTGGTATGGAACCCATGAGGAAAACTTCTGCACCGGGAGGATCTGACGTAATCCTCACTTTTTGGCCCAGTCCCCCTTTGCTACCTATGGAGACTGCACTCGTACAACCAGTAAAGACTATCCCCATTACAGTCAGGCACAAGAAGCCGCTAATTACTCGCATTACTATTCTCATTCCTTCTGAAGGAACTTCAAAAATGCGTGCTTGTACGCGGTTACCTACTGTTGGGAATTACCAGGCAAGAGGAGCCAGCTTGCAGCTATTTAGAGGACCCTTGCCGGAGACATTGCATCACGAATCCAGCCAGCACCCAGTGCGTCCGTTGTTGTTTCCAATGATTGGGGAATAAGGCATTTTGTGATTCTTGTCACGGCTGGATACCCACAGCGCGGTCAAATACCAAGTGACGCGCGCGAATATAGCCATCGCCCTCAAGATTGTCAACGATACAGTGATCGAACCTCTCTGAACCGCTGCGCAGGACCCAACAGTCTTAGGAACGACACGGCATGTGCGACGAATGTAACTGATCGGTCTGTGTAATGAAGCTCCCCGCAGCTTGCTGCGGGGAGCTTCATTTACGGCCTTGACCGCTCGATCAAGCGCACACCCTTTCTGAGTATCTCTGGATTGCCTAGAAGTTGGGGAGTCTGTTCGTTATTGAATTCCCGTCGAGCAATCCGCTCAACCTGGGGCCTGAGATATGTATAGAGCTTGGCTAGCTCAAGTGTGCCATCATTGTCCCGACCAGCGTCACCCTGAAGTCCTTTCAAGAAGAAATAGGTCAGCAGACCGTGACCCTTCTGCTCATAGGTGCTGGCGACCTGATCGCCAGCGCTCGCTGCCAGAACGACCGTGTTTCCTGAGGCCAAAATCGGATTCTCGACAGAAAGTCCCACCGGCCTCGTGCCTCTGGCAATAACAGAACGACCGCCTGCTCCTGAAAAGCAGGTGTCAAGGACTACGACTACCTCTGCTGCCGGCAGTTTGGCCAATTTGTCGTACAATCGTTTCAGAGGATAGCCGGTAGAATCCAGGAAGGCCGGATCGCCATCATAGGGAACGAGATAGGCTTCAGCGGTCTTGGGGTTGGGTGCACCATGCCCTGAGAAGTAGACGAACACGGAATCGTCCTTTTCGACGCGATTTGGAAGCCACTGCTCCACGTATTTCTCCAGATCGCTCCGAGCAGCTTTCTCGTCGAGGCGGACCATGACGTTCTCTTCTTGGTACCCGAGGACCTTGGTCAAGTACTCACGCATCAGAATCGCATCGTGATCAGCAAAATCAGCCCTGGGCAACCTCTCACGATACTGTTCGATCCCAACCACGAGTGCGTAGGCATTTCGTCGTTCCGGGTTCCGTTCGCGAGGAACAGTGTCGACGTCACTCCCAGGAACCAAGGCCTGCGGTTCTTCTTGTTTTCTCGATTGAGGGCTTACCGTCTGACTTCCGGATTCAGCCACGGCCACGGGGAGCGTCTCGGGTGCAGTCTCATTGATGCCCGCAACCCGGCCATCAGGACCGAAATAGATCGAAAGCCGACTCCTATCCTGCGTCAACTCCCTGATCGACCAGACCAGCTCGTGGAATCCATAAGTAGAGAAATCGATAGCCAAGTTCCCAACTGCTAACCCAACACTGGGCTCATACCCGAGTTTATACTCGTAGACCTGGGTCTTCGCTCCCCAATCAGTGGGGCGGTACTCCACGGGAGTACCCAGTTGAGTTTGAACCTCTTCCTCAGTTGATCCCACATGGATGCCCTGCGGGTTCCCCCCCTTTTTCCCATGGAGGGCCATCACCACCGAACACCCGGTCAAGGACAAGAGTACATAGACCACGATGATCGGCCGCGCCAGGCGTTTCATTTCCCCCTCCGGTACCACGTGACTCCTAAATACCCTACCTTTTTATCTCGTACGGAATCGTCGCTTCCGCCCACTCGGATTCATCCAACCGGGCAAGCTCTTTCAACAGATCTGTGACCAGGGCGGAGTCCTTCCCGGGGTACATTTGGAACACCCCTTCGCGGATTGTTCCCTTGGTCAGATCAATCTTTTTGGTCGTGGCGATGAGCTTGATCTTTTCCATCCCTTTCATTGAACCGTGTGGGCGGAACACCCGGAGCCGGAGGCCCAGCATCCGTTGCGCCTCATCTGGGAAAACCAGCTCTTTGTCAGCCGCGACAAATCCCTCTGCGACAAACCGATTGGGATAGAGGACCGTCACCGCGTCATCCTGCCCGATGCAGAAAATGTGGAGATATGCATCGCGGGTAGGAATTGCTGTGATCTGCATCTCTTCCCCATCCTGGAAAACATTCTTGTTGAGAGCAGCCTTCACAGCAAAGTCACCCCTGTGTTCAACTCGAATCGGCAACACCTTGGCCCTTATCTTGGTCAAGTACTGTAGGATATTTGATCCGGAATCCGTCGTTAGATAGCTCGCTCCTTCGTTGAGAACCCGTTCCTCAACAACCACACCGCGCACCAGAGATTGAACTAAGTCCTCTGCAACTTGAGTATTATAAACGACAGTCTGGGCCTTCACGAAGGTCCCTACCGCCTGTTCAATCGCCTTGCGTCGTGCCTCATCGCGTGCACGGGCCTTGGCTTCGCCAATAGTGGTGTCGTCGCTGAGTAAGACAACCCCTTCCGCTGTGACCCAGATTCCATCTTTTAGCTCAGGAGGCTGAATGGCTGCCTCACTTTGTCCCCTGGAGCCCTGAAGAATGCTGGTTACCTCTGCCTTGGGCAGGACCGCTACGGCATATGCGACACCGGTCGCGTTGTCTTTCCCCTGTTCAACGATTTCCATCCCCTTAACCAACTCTACAACCTGGGTCTCTACTAACCGCGAAACCTCCTGCTCCGTTTTGCCGCCTCGCTCCCGAATAAGATCGGACCACATCACTCTCACTTCGGTTCGGATCTGTTTGATGAGATCGGCGCGGGCTAGTTCAACTGCCGCCTTTTCGGAGTTTGCTTGCCCAATGGCAATTAGATATTCGTCGCGTGTATAGGCCTCCCGAACTTTCGCGATGACATCCTTGGTAGACTCAATAGCCTGTGGGAGATCAGACGTAGCACCATGTTCTGATCTAATAGAGGCAGAACAGGAGGCAACTGCGAAGAAGGCGAGCAGGAGGCCGATTGTTTGACTCTTCGGAAACATCCTCGGCCCTCACTTTTGAGGTGAGGCTATTGAACGATCTGTTAAATTGCAATCCCCTCTTTAGTGGCATCATCGAAGCTTGTTTCAGAGTTGAAACGCGGAGGCAGGTTCCTGGAAGCCTTGGAGTTTTCAGAACTTCTCAGGCAGGTCGCCGAAACTGAGATGCTCCGGAATAATGCTTCCATTTCTTCTGATTGAGAGAAGCCCAGGTCCCTGTGGTAACCTGAACCGCTTAGGACCGGCTGATCTTCGATAAAAGAGCAAGGTATTTGCTAGCCCGTCTGCCTTCGACCGATGGGCCTGGTGAAAGATGGAGACCTATTGTCGATTAGGCCCTCCGGTGAATCGCTAAAGGGTCTGCCTTCATCTAGGTACTACTTAGTCCCGTGTCTCTCCCGCTAGTGCCAAGAGTTGATCACCGGTCCATCGTCCAACCACTTTGCAGTCGCGATTGAGGAACGTGACGCTCCCGTCCTGTCCCTTTTCCGCCTCCGCGAGCAGGGCTCCGGTCTCATCGATCAGACGATAGCCCGTCGCACTCGCTTCGATCACCGCGCGCCGTTCGACGATTCCGTTCCGCTCGTAGGTCACCGTCGTGCCTCGATCATTTTCGGCCATCGTCATGGTGATCCCCCCTAGCCGAACGACTCGGGTCGCTCGGTCGCTTCCCGCATCGGTGGCCTTGACGGGATTGTCCCCCGTCCAGAACTGAATCGAGTTGAAGATAAAGGCGTCGAGCAGCGCGGCAAACATGTAGACGGGGATGATGATCATCCCGAAAAAGACGATTTCTTTCATCCACTTCTCGTTTACCTCCCCGCTACCTTTGATCCCGCTGTTAAAGTGATAGACATTTCTGGTCAGATTGAACGGTCCAAAGCAGGCGCTCGTCACGCTCATGAACGAAACCATCACAGCGACGGCAACCGCCTTCCGTATGATCGTGCGTCCTTTCATAGTTTTGCTCCTTTTTGTCTCGTGCGATTTACGAGGTTGTTCAACGCTGGCCTGCACACTTTATCATGCAGTCTGATCAAGCGGAACAAAACTTTTGTTCTGGAGATCGTCAACACGCCAATCCCACGCGGGAGCGAGAACCGCTTGGGGCCGGCGGAACCGGGATTGAAGAGCAGTGTCGGACCGTACCGATCGATCGTCGGACGGTGGCTATGGCCGAAGATGCAAAC
>UEXT01000474.1_pt1 | contig 15654 bp, 16 predicted proteins | sample 4301081 | NCBI WGS metagenome assembly UEXT01 (sample SAMEA4773177, study PRJEB27434) | metagenome | biome: 2259; feature: agricultural soil; material: soil | place: USA | collected 2014-09 | depth 0.25 m
TGGTCAAGAAAGCGGATATTAGTCCGTTCGATCAAAATAACGCGTCCGTCTTGCCGAAGTCGCCAGTCGAATTGGCCGTACCCTACATCCACTGCATAGACACGAATGGTACCTCTCTGCAATAGACAGTCGGTAAACCCACCCGTCGAACATCCAACATCCAGTGCTACTTTCCCTTGTGGATCAATCTGAAACGCATCCAGCGCAGCAGCGAGCTTCTCACCAGATCTGCTGACGAACGGTAGGGATTTTTCAACTTCAATTCGCGCACCTGATGGGATGAGCTTTGCCGGTTTGTCGATCACTACCCCATTAACCAGGACTCCTCCAGCCAACACCGTTCTGGCGGCGATTTCTCGACTTGAGGCGAGGCCTTGACTGACTAAAAGACGGTCTAGTCGTTCTTTGTATATACGCCTTTTGGGATCCATGAGGAAAAGTCAGTAAAGTCACGGGAGAGCGGGTTTCTCGCAGGAGATAAACCAGAGGGCCTAAGCAGAAGATTCATCAGCCTCATTGTCTGGTGAAAAGGCGTGAATCCTCTTCTTTCCATTCTTGTCTTGCACCAACACTTCGACTTTTTTCTCCGCGTCTTCTAGAACCTTCAAACAACTCTTCGACAGACGAATCCCCTCCTCAAAAATCCTGAGAGATTGCTCCAATGGCAAATCTCCTCTTTCCAACTCGCCGACGATGGCCTCTAACCGTGCTATCGCCTGCTCAAACTTCACTGTGGCCACAGCCGTTCCTCCGATTTATCGAAGACGATGCCATTATACCTTTCACCCATGAGAATTCAAGCTGTGGTATGAGGGATCACATCTTTAACGATGCAGGCTAGTTGACCTTTCGCGAGGCGGGCCGCCAGTTCGTCCCCGACACGAACATCTTGTGAGTGACGGATAATCCGGCTTGTCCTAACATTCTGAAGAATGCTGTACCCGCGTCCAAGAATCGCTAATGGGCTGAGGTTATTCAGTTCTGCAACTGCCCGCTGGATTCGCTGACGACGATGTAGCGTCACGATTTTCATTTGTCGGTGGAGTCTTGTCACGAGCTGAGGAATTAAGGTGAGTCCTTGCTTGATGAAAGTGAGCGGGCTGCAAGAAAGAAGATCATAATAGCGGGCACGCACACGCTGTTTCATGTTCCTGTTCAGTTCGTCAATTGCATGGCAGAGACGACCCGTGAGCTCGTCAACACGCTGAGATTTCTCTTGGACATAAAAGCGCACACTGGAGAGCTCGCTTAGATAGGTCTCGAGCCGGTGGCGTTCGAACACACAACGTCGATTCATCACTTGTTGTATTCGAACGGTACGATCCTTCAATTGCGCTACCAGGTGAGACAGAACAGGCACTACCATTTCAGCGGCCGCTGAGGGGGTAGGAGCTCGGAGATCAGCGGCGAGGTCCGCTAATGTCATATCGATCTCATGGCCGACCGCTGACACTACCGGGATACGTGAGGCCACAATTGCCCGAACGACAGCCTCTTCATTAAAGGTCCAGAGATCTTCCCAGGATCCTCCACCTCGGCCGACGATGATGACGTCAATCTCTCTAACGCTATTTAATGAAGCCACTGCCTCCGCAATTTGCTTTGCTGCCCCTTCGCCCTGCACCTGTACTGGTGCAATGATGATGTGGAGAAGTGGCCAGCGCTGCTGGAGGACCGTAAGGATGTCATGGATGGCCGCTCCGGTGATCGAAGTCACGAGACCAACGGTACGGGGAAACGCCGGCAGTGGCTTCTTCCGCTCCTGATTGAAGAGGCCTTCCGCAGCTAGCCGTTCCTTAAGCTGTTCGAACGCCAGCTGAAGGGCACCGATTCCCTTGGGCTCAACATGCTCGAGCACGATCTGATATTCGCCTCTCGGCTCGTACACGGTCAGACGGCCACGGACGATCACGTGTAGTCCCTCCTGTAGAGTAAATCGAAGCCGTAGCACATTCGATCGGAAGAGCACAGCCCGAACCTGGCTTGTACTATCCTTGAGGGTACAGTAAAGGTGTCCCGATCCCGGGGTGCGAAGATTGGATATTTCGCCTTCCAGCCAGATGTCCGAAAACTGTGTTTCTATCGATGAACGAATCAGACCCGTGAGTTCCGCAACGGTCAAAATCCGTCTCGGCGGATTGTTTTGGGAGAGTGAGGCAGAGGATTCGCGTACGTGCGTAGCCGACTCCGTTAGTCGATGATTCGAACCCGTTCGATGGACAGAGCCTTACCCAAGCGGGCATCTAACTCAACTATGGCCGCACAGAATACGGTCGGACCGGCTGCTACCTCGAACCGCCGTGGCATACCGGTGAGAAACTTTTCAATAGCCAACTCTTTCTTCACTCCGATTACGGAATGGAGCGGACCGGTCATCCCAATATCAGTCATATATGCCGTTCCCTTCGGGAGAATCTGCTCGTCGGCGGTCTGAACATGAGTATGGGTTCCGACCACCGCTGTGACTTCACCATCAAGATAGTGCCCCATCGCCATTTTTTCCGATGTGGCTTCGGCATGCATATCGACGATAATTGCGGCAGCACGATTTTTCAGCCCGACTAACTCCTTTCTTGCCACTTGGAACGGACAATCCAGGGTTGGCATATAGACCCGGCCCATCAAATGGAGTACAGCGAGACGTTCCTCGCTGGAGGTCTCGATCACGTAACTCCCATGTCCAGGAACTCCGACAGGGTAATTGGCTGGTCGAAGGAGTCGTGGTTCACGAGGAAAATAATCGAGGATTTCCTTCTTATCCCAGGCATGATTGCCGGTGGTAATGACCGCCAATCCCATCTCGAACAGTTCTTCCGCCAACTCCGGGGTAATCCCAAATCCCCCAGCTACGTTCTCGCCGTTACCAATGACGACATCGATCTTCCGATGAGCTATCAGACGAGGAATGGCCCTAGCAACAGACCGGCGGCCTGGCTCTCCCATGATGTCGCCAATAACGAGGACTTTCATTTGGCGTATTCCACGTAGCGGCTTTCGCGAATGACCGTCACTTTGATCTGACCAGGGTAGGTCAATTCTTGCTCGATCTTTTTCGCTAGGTCCCGAGACAGTTGGAACGATTCCGAATCGGTGAGATCTTCCTGCCGGACGATGACACGGATTTCTCGACCTGCCTGGATCGCATAGGCTTTCTGCACCCCCTTAATCGATGTGGCCAGCGACTCTAGCTTCTCCAGTCGCTTAACATAGGATTCCAAGGCCTCGCGTCTGGCCCCTGGTCTTGCGGCTGACAGTGCTTCTGCCGCCGCCACCAAGACCGACTCCGGACACAGAGGTGGTACCTGCTCATGATGGGCCGCAATCGCATTGACGATCTTCTCGCTTTCCCCATACTTCTTCGCTATCTCGGCGCCCAGCATGGCATGCGGCCCCTCTTCCTCGTGACTCACTGCCTTGCCTATGTCGTGCAACAAGGCACCTCGCCTGGCTAATTTCACATCTAAGCCGAGCTCTGACGCCATGATCCCACAAATGTAGGAAGCTTCTCGAGCATGGTAGAGATTGTTTTGTCCATAGCTCGTGCGATATTTCAGCCGGCCTAGAACCTTAACAAGTTCAGGATGGAAATCAGAGAGCCCTAACTCGAAGATGATTTTCTCCGCCTCCTCGACCATCAGCTTGTCGATGTCTACTTTGACCTTCTCGACAATTTCTTCGATTCGAGTCGGATGGATCCGTCCGTCATGCATCAAGCGTTCGAGGGATACCTTGGCAATCTCCCGCCGTAGCGGATCGAAACCGGACACAATAACAGCTTCTGGGGTTTCGTCGATAATCAGGTCGATCCCGGTCGCAGCCTCGATCGAGCGAATATTGCGTCCCTCGCGTCCTATGATCCGTCCCTTCATGGCATCATTCGGGATCGGGACGACCGAGATCGTTGACTCAGAGACGTAATCTCGCACGACACGCTGGATGGAAGTGGTAATGATTTCGCGCGCCTCCCGCTCCGCATTCTCTCTCGCTTCTTCGAGAGTTCGTTTGGCAATGCCCGCGGCGTCAAGCCGCGCCTGACTTTCCATTTCTTGGAGCAGATGCCTCTTGGCTTCATCAGCCGTCATTCCTGCGACACGTTCCAGTGCTTCGCGATGTTCCTTCTCCACTTGGGCACAGGCCACTTCTTTTGCCGTCAGTCGCTCTTCCCGCTTCGCGAGCTCTTGCTCCCGCGTTAGGGCTTCACTATCCCGTCGATCCAACCCACTGACCCGTTTTTCCAAGGTCTCTTCGCGCTGGACCAAACGCTTTTCGGAATTCGACAGTTCTGCTAGCTTGAGTTTCTGCTCCTTCTCGAGTTCCGCTTTCGACTGCAATATGAGATCCTTCGCTTCGAGCTTGGCTTCCTTGACAATGTTTTCCGCCTCCCGTTGTGCGTTCTGCACAACCTGACGGGACTGTTCCTCCGCACGAGATTGTTTCGCAGCACTCGCCATTCGACGAATGATCTCGTACAGTCCGATTCCGATGAACGCTCCAACCATCCCTATGAGCAGATTTGCCATGATCGATGTCGAAATGGGACTCACCCCCTTCTCACTACAGGACAGGACATATCGACTCTCTCAGTCCCGACTACACACCATTTGCTAAGGTATCGACCGTGTAAGGTGCGTTAACGAGGATGGGACATCAAGAGCGGAGGTCAGAACGAACGGTGGCTAGCTACTCACTCCGAGAACGGAACCGTGAGAGGAGGAGATGGTGTTGAAAGGAGAAGCCGTGCAGGTCTTGTACTAGGCACCTTGACAGCGAAGCGTGTTCGTCGCTCTCCCCTTGATCGACCGAGAGGAGATGCCACTAGGACCAAAAGCGGCCGTGAATTACTTCCAGAAACTCCACAGGCATTTCGTCCCACAAAGACCAACCACGCCACGAACTGTCCGAGCAGAGCCTGCGTGAGAAGCACGAACTCTAATGCCCATCTCCACTGTCTCAACACCATCAGCATGGAAAATCCTACTGATATCCTTACGGTTTCAACGTCAGATTCCCGGGAAATATACCGGCCACAGATGACCTACTCTCTCAAGCCTATCGTCTTAAAACCGCACCGGTTGCTGCCTTTTACGCGATTTACAATACCAAACGAATCCGGCCCTTTGCAAGCTGAATCTACCGAAATAGCGAGGTCGGAACCTCCTCTTCGATGGAGGCCATGAGGGACATCATTCGACGTTCGACGTCCGCCTCTCCCTGGACTCGCTTCTTCTCCAACTCAAACAGCTGATGGGCCAGATTGAGAGCTGTCAAGACCGCCAGCCTCGAGGGTGTACTCGTATTCATCCCTTCCGCCACCCGCCGCATTTGATCATCGATGAAGTTCGCCAGACGCCGAATGTATTCTTCATCCGCATCACCGCTAACGGTGTAGCGTTGCCCATAAATTTCAACGTCAATGGTCTTAGTCAATGGCCACCTCCTTGCGTTCGTCGTAGCTGTCCAGCAGATCAAGTTCTCCCAAGACCTTTTCGATCCGAGACTTGATGTCGACGCGTTCCCGTTCCCAACGCCGGTTGGAATCGTTCTGTTCCGCAAGCCGTCCCCGTGCGATCTTCAGCTCTCCTTCGAGTGTGGCGTTCATGCGTTTCAGCTCCTGTACCAACTTCACAAGCTCCTTGATTCGACCCTCCAGTGCGTCCAATCGATCCAAAGACATAACTCGCGCGCGCTCCTTTTTCCTCCATAGACCCCCAACGAATTGGGGGGAACTATAGAAACTTGCCTAGATATTGTCAAGAAAGATGGTCAGGACGAGCCGTTCAAGCGAGTGTATTCGCGGTAGCTCCGCAGGACCCGCTTCACGTATTGCCGTGTCTCTTGATAGGGAATCAGCTCGACGAACTCGTCCTGACTTCGACTACGATGCAGCGCAACCCAGTTTCCCACAATGACCGGTCCCGCATTATAGGCTGCGATCGTCTGGACCACATTGCCGGAAAACTGATCGAGTAATTGCTCGACGTAGTGCACGCCGATCCGGATGTTTGTCTCTTGATCGAACAGATCGTCCCGCACCACAGCCGGAAATCCCAAGCGTTGGGCCACGGCATTCGCTGTCCCAGGCATGACTTGCATGAGCCCGATTGCCCCCACACGGGAAATCGCTTTCCAATTGTATTGGCTTTCCTCTCGGATAATCGCTGCGACCAGATAGGGATCGACTCCCTTGGCTCCTTGATCCATAATCGTTGGAACCAGACCGGTCGGATAAGCCACTTGCCACATCTCAAACGCGACCGGGCCACCGGTCCGTTCCAACTTGTCTCGGAAACGGGCCCGAGCCAGCCGGAGCGCATCGTGATAAGCCCCAACCTCGTTCAGCATCACCGCAAGGGCCATCAACGTGTCCGCATCTTGAGCGTAGCGATCGGTCAGGATAGCCAACTCATGAGCCGCGTCCGATTCTAGACCTAAAACCTTGAGCTCGATGGCGCGACGATAAGCCGATTGTTGCTCGATCTCTGATCGGTTGCTCCGAGGAAGAGGCGCGTCTTGGACGATCGACGATTGTGTGTCGGCCCCGACCCTCTCAGGCGTCGGAGGTTCCGGTGCCGGAATCTCGCTCCGCTCGCGCGCCAATTGACAGTAGTAAGTGTAGACATAGCGTGCGCACACTTGTAGATAGAAGTCGCGCGCGCGAGATGGTTCCGCCTGTTCTGAGGCGCGTGCCATCCAATAGAGCGCCTGCGGTTCGAAATCGCTGTCATGCTGACCGGCAATGACGCGAAGGGCATCCACAGCTTCACGATAGCGAGCCGTGCGATAGTAGACCCACCCGACTCGCCAGAGCCCCTCAGCCCGCTGGGATGCCGGTTCTCCGGATTTCGCCACCTGCCGATAGCGGGCTATCGCATCATCAAATTGCCCTTGGTCTTCCAACCAAACTCCAGCCAACAGGATAATTTGCCCCCTCTGTTCGCCCGTCAATGATCCATTTTGGTTGGATCGGGCCAAATCCAAGAGTTTGTCTCCTTGGTCGAGCCTCAGATAGACGCGAGCGAGCCAAACGGACGCTTCATGGGACTCGGGTGAACCATTTTTTACTAGACCTTGAAAGGTTTCCCGTGCCTGATCGTACTGTTTGAGACGCACCTGTGCGATGCCGATCTTCAGCTTGGCTTCCGACCGTCGAGGCGATCCCGGCTCCGCAGCCAAAAATTTTCGCAATTCTTCGATCGTCTCTACATGGAACGCCTGCCCAAGGTAAGCCTGAGCCCTCGCGAGCCGCTCCGCCGGTTGGGGTCTCCAGGGTTCCCCTCCGAGGTTAGAAGCCAGCAAGGTGTCCGCCTCCTTGCCTTCAGCCGTATACGGAAATCGAGCCCACAATTGCTTCAGCGTCTCTCTCCCGTCGGCAATCTTGTTGTCTTTGAGCTGACAGGCTGCGCGGCGGAGCAAGGCCTGTGGGGTGCCCGACTCTTTGTCGCTGAGTCGAACAGCCCTCTCGAACCACTCGGTCGCTTCGGCACAACTTGAAACCTGGTACCACGCCTCCCCCGTCCGATAGGCCGCTCTGGTCAGAATGTTCGAGTCGGGGACTTCGCGCGGGATGCTTGCGAACTGCTCTGCTGCTTGCTTCGCATCGCCGAGATTCAACAGAGCTTCGCCGATCCAGAGTCGAACATAATCATCCAGGGCAGGAAAATCGCGTTGCGCCCCGCGGAGAAATTGAATCGCCACAGCAGGGTTCCGCTCGATGAGCAACACACCAGACAAGAGCCCCGCCCGCTTAGCCCAGAGTGTGGCGGGAAATCGTTCCATGATTCGCTTCAGACGCTCCAGTTTGAGCGACAAGACTTGATCCTTCGTCAAGGTTTTGCCCAACCGTTCTTTAGGCAGGGCGGCGGCTTTAAAACACTCCTCTACTACTGCGCAGGTCTCCGCGTCTTCTTGCGTTGACGCAGACGTTGCAAGCGGTTGGTCATGAGGAAGGCCCGTTCCCCACATAGTCATTAGGACAAGAGAGAGGAGTATCCGTAATGTAGGAGCGTGATTAGACATGGGTGCCTTCTTCGCCACTGCACGTCTCGTCTCTCTTTATATCAGCGTCTTCTCATTGTTGCCAGCCAATCGGGGGTGACCCAGCTGCTTGTTCCGCTTTTTTACCCTATGCTAGGCTGCACCGATGCCTACAAAGCACGAGCAACCAGTCACTGCCCACTCAGCGACGAACCTCTTGGCTCTTGATGAACCGAGACTACGTCTGCTCGTCGAAAAGCTGGGATGGCCTCGGTACCGGGCCACACAGGTACTCCGGTGGCTCTACCGGCGAGGTGTGCGGACGATCGACCAGATGACAGATCTCAGCCTGACAGAGAGAAGAGCCCTGCAGAGCATTGCTACGATCCGACGGACCACCGCCTGCCAGGAGTTGCGATCGACCGATGACACCAGGAAGTTGGTGCTCACGCTCGAGGATGGATTGAATGTTGAAGCGGTCCTGATTCCAGACCATGATCGATTAACCCTCTGTCTTTCAACCCAAGTGGGCTGCACATTGGACTGCGGATTCTGCCTGACCGGCACGATGGGGCTGAAACGGAACTTGAAACCGCACGAAATCGTCGAACAAGTCCTCACGGCCCACGATCATCTCGACGAAGGGGAACGAATAACGAACTTGGTGTTCATGGGCATGGGTGAGCCGCTGGCAAATTTGGATTCGCTCACAGAGGCCATTTGTCGACTCACCAATCAGACCTGGGGACTCAAGTGGTCGCCAAAGCGGATTACCGTCTCAACCGCCGGCCTCGCATCGCGATTGAAAGACGTTGCCCCACTAGGGGTCAACCTGGCCATTTCACTGAATGCGACGACGGACGAACAACGCGCGCGACTGATGCCAGCTGCCAACGGACTCGCCTCCCTTAAAACCTTACTTGCTGCCTGTCGCCGGTATCCCCTGCCACCGAACCGACGGCTCACCTTTGAATATGTCCTCCTGGCCGGCGTCAACGATAGTCGTGAAGATGCTCAACGACTGACGAAGCTTTTGCGAGGCCTTTCCTGTAAGGTCAATCTTATCCCCTTCAATGAATTTCCGGGGAATGTTTTCCGCCGTCCGTCAGAGCAAGATGCGCTGGCGTTTCAAGCAATTCTAAAACGTGCGCGGATCGACACCTTCATCCGAAAGAGTCGTGGACGCGATGTCCTCGGTGCCTGCGGTCAGCTGGGAACTCTGCCCTCACAGATAGCGCTAGCCTTGACACAAATTGAACCTCATTGTTAGCATGCATCGTGCCTTCATGACGCCATTATGACCCTGTTGCCCCTCCCCCGCCAAACGCCTCGACTAATCTGGATGGCGCTCCTCGTTACTTGTTCCCTCCTTCTGTTTCGGCCGGCCTCGGCGACAGAACCTCGTGAGTTCATGCTCACCAACGGGATGAAGGTTCTGCTGATCGAAGTGCCCAAGGCCCCTGTCGCGACCGTGCAGGTCTGGTACAAAGTCGGTTCGCGGAACGAATTGATGGGTCGGGCAGGACTCTCTCACATGCTCGAGCACATGATGTTTAAGGGAACGACCAAGTATCCCACGGGTTCTTTCTCTCGCCTCATCCGAAAAAACGGCGGGATGGACAACGCTTTCACTGATCAAGACTTCACCGCCTACTTTGAGAATCTGGCAGCGGACCGTGTTGAACTCGCCTTGGAACTTGAGGCAGATCGAATGCAGGGCCTCCTTTTTGACATGAACGAGTTCAAGACAGAACGAGAAGTTGTGAAGGAGGAACGTCGCCTCCGAATTGAGGACAACCCGCAAGTGACATTGGTCGAAGCCCTGTTTGCTCAGGCCTTCTTGAGCCACCCGTACCATTGGCCGGTGATCGGCTGGTTTGGCGATCTGGACGCGATGACGCTGGACGACCTTCAGCGACACTATGACACATATTATTCACCTAATAATGCTACTTTGATTGTCATGGGTGATATCAAAGCCGACACTCTGTTGCCTACCATCAAGCATTTATTCGAACCCATCCCTCGTGGACCGGAACCGAAGCCGCTGACAGCCATGGAACCGGACCAAAAGGGCGAGCGCCGGTTTGTGCTAAAGCGGGAGACACAAGTACCGTTCGTGATGATGGGTTATCGCGTGCCAAATTATACGAGTGAGGACTCGTATGCACTCGACGTTCTCGAATCGATCCTGCAACGGGGGAAGAGCTCGCGCCTCTACCAGAGCCTCGTCTACGAGCAGAAATCCGCGCTCGCTGTCGGGGCCGAGTACAGCTTAATGCAAACCGATCCGAGCCTCTTCTATTTCTATGCCCTCGTCAGCCCAGGACAAAAGGTCGAAGCGGTCGAAGAGGCACTCAACAAGGAGATCAAACGACTACAATCTGACCCTCCGTCAGATCAGGAACTGCAACGGGCCAAGAACCAGGTTGAAGCCGCTCGGACTTTTGAACAGGATTCGAACTTCTTCCACGCCATGTTGCTGGGTCGGGCCGAATCGGTCGGTGCCGGCTGGCGCAAAGTCGACCAATTTCTTGAGCGAATCAGATCCGTCACCGCCAAGGATGTGCAACGCGTCGCGCGTCAGTACCTGATCGACGACAATCGCACGGTCGGGTCTCTCATTCCTGTTGCGAACAAGCTAGCCGACGCCCCGGCCGCAGCCACACATTAGGGACAACCAGAGGATGCCGCGTTCGACCACACAATCAGCACGTGTTGGGCTCCCGATGATCCTCGCCATCGCCACAGTCGGGTTCTCGCTATGGGGATTTTCCATCGGCATAGCAGCAGACATCACTCCAACGAAGTTCGTCACCGCGAACGGAATAACGGTGCTGGTAGTTGAACAGCATTTCCTCCCCATCGTCGAAATTCACGCCCTCATCAAAGCCGGCTCCGCACAAGACCCACCGGAGAAGGCAGGAGTTGCCAATCTTACAGCCAGCCTCTTAGACGAAGGCACAACGACCCGGACTCCAAAACAACTAGCGGAGCAGATCGACTTCGTTGGAGGATCTCTCGAAGCCAAAGCCTCAGAAGATTTCACAACCGCTTCCGCGCGTGTTCTAAAGAAAGACGTCGAGCTTGGGTTTACTTTACTTGCCGATATTCTCCAACATCCCGCCTTTCAGAAGCAGGAGTTCGAGAGGATTCGAACACAACTTCTCGGCGAGATGGCCAGTGACAACGACGATCCCGGTCACGTGGCGATGAAGGCCTTCAATCAGTTGGTGTTCCATGGACATCCCTACCGCTGGCCAGTAAATGGGACCGAAGAGACGCTCAGCAAGGTCACGCTCGCCGACGTCCAAGCGTTTTACGTCAAGGAATATCAACCCTCGCAAATCATTTTAGCGATCGTCGGCGACGTGACGCCAGAACAAGCCACCGCACTGGTGCAAACGCATTTCGGTGCCTGGAAAAAGGGGGTGACGCCTCAGCGCAATATCAAAGACCCCTCACCAATCAAACGGAAAACCGTCCAGCTGATTGAGAAGGACCTGACTCAATCCACCATTATCTTGGGGCATGGCGGTATTCAACGCGCTCATCCGGATTTTTATGCCGTAACCGTCATGAACTACATCCTTGGCGCTGGCGGATTTTCATCTCGTCTAATGGAGTCAATTCGAGACAAGCAGGGACTCGCCTACGGGATCATGAGCCACTTCGACGCACGACTGTTACCCGGGTCCTTCTGGATCAATCTGCAAACGCGGACCGAAGCGACGAACCAAGCCATCGCTGGCGTCCTGACCGAAGTCAAGAATATCCGCGAAGCTCAGGTATCAGATCAGGAACTTGCTGACGCCAAATCATTCTTGATCGGGAGCTTTCCGCTTCGGTTCGATACGACTGCGAAACTGGCTCAAGTGTTGGCGCAGGTCGAATTCTACGGGTTAGGACTCGAGTATTTCTCGCAATATCCCAAATTGATTGAACGGGTCACCAAGGAAGACGTCCAGCGTGTTGCCAAACAGTACCTTGATCCGCACCGCTATGCTCTCGTCGTCGTTGGCAACCTGGCCAAGGCGAAAGTGAAACATTAGCCGCTGTGGGTCCTGGGCGGAGCAAGGCGATCATGCCGACTGACACACTACAACGAAAACTCAAGAGGCTTCGTCACAACCTCACCGACATGCAGTCCGTCCTCGTGGCCTTCTCAGGCGGGATCGATAGTTCTTTGGTCCTTAAAATTGCACACGAACAACTCGGGAGTCGCGCCCTCGGCGTCACAGCGGTATCCCCTACCTTCCCGGCCAGTGAACTCGATATCGCGACACGAGTGGCGGCGGGGATCGGGGCCCGCCATGAGATCGTCCAGACCGATCAGCTCGCGATTCCCGCGTTCGTTCAGAACGATGCAACCCGCTGTTTCCACTGTAAGACCGACCTCTATCAGCTCCTTGACAAACTCCGTGAACCACGAGCCAGTCGCTGGATCGTGGATGGAACCAATCTCGACGACTTGGGGGATGATCGACCAGGAATCAAGGCGGCACGTGAATGGAACGTTCGCAGCCCTTTGGTTGAAGCAAGGCTTTCAAAATCCGACATTCGGACATTGGCAAAGGAACTTGGCCTCCCCAATTGGGATAAGCCGGCGGCGGCCTGTCTCTCGTCGAGAATCCCACGCGGAACTCCCATTACGGTCGACAAGCTCCGACGCGTTGAACAGGCTGAAGAGGTCCTGATCAGAGAAGGATTTCGCCAGATACGAGTCCGGGATCACGGTGAGATTGCACGGATCGAGATCGGCCAGGAAGAATTTGCTCGGCTGAATGAGCCTGAACGCCGAGGGCGAATCAGCAGTCGTCTTCGGGAAATTGGCTTTCGCTTCGTCTGTGTGGATCTACAAGGCTATCGACCGGGCGGAATCAGTGTGGGCTGACCCCGCGTCGTCGATTGTTCAATCTACTGGTGATAGGATTTCTCGAGCGCCGCGAGTGCGTCATCCGCCAGCTTACGGTGGTCGGCATCGGTCAAACTGCGCTCCACCACTTTCTCGGCGACCATCAGGGCCAAATCGGTCGTCTGTGCGCGGATCTCCTGAATGGCTTTTCGCCGTTCCTGATCGATCTCACGCGTTGCATCACCCTTGATCCGCTCGGCTTCAGCCGTGAGGCGTTGTTCATTCTCTTCCAGTACCCGCTGAGCCCGTTCCTTCGCAGCAGTAAGGATACCTTCGGTCTCTTTTGAAGCAGCATTTAGCTTGGCTTCATACTCTTTGAGTCTGGACTCCGCCTCTGCACGATGGCGCTCAGCTTGATCGAGACTCTCCTTGATCTTTTTCTCCCGCTCTTCCAACACGCTCAAGATGCCGGGGAAGGCGAATTTGTAAAGCACGAAGAACAGAATGGCGAAAGAAACGATCTCCCAGAAAATCAGCGATGAAAAAAAGTGTGTCTCAAACTGCGGCATATCACATCATCAGGCACGGGGCATGTGACGAGAGGATTTCGAGTGTGCCTCTAGCCAATTGCTTCTTGCCTCTGGCCTGCTCCTACACCACCTTGCGAAGTCCCATAATGATGAACGCAATGACCAAGCCATAGAGCGCGATGGCTTCGACGAGCGCGAAGCCGATCCACATGTACTTGCCGACGCGGCCTTCTGCTTCCGGCTGACGCGCGACCGCCTCGATCATCTTGCCGAAGATATACCCGATCCCCACGCCGGCACCGGCGAATCCTGCGGCGGCGAGGCCCATCCCTAACAATGCTGCAGCTGCTGAATCCATTGTCTCTCGATCCTCCCTTGTCTTGTGGTCACACGCGTCAGTGCGCGTGATCCTCACTCCCGTGCAGATGGAATGCGTCGCCCAAGTACACGCAGGTCAGCACCGTGAAAATGTAGGCCTGGATGAACGCAATGCCGAGTTCCAATCCGTTCATAGCGATGGAGAAGGCAAACGGCAACCAACCGATTAACAACCCGCCACTGATCGTGAGACCGAACAGCACACCCAGGATGGTATGTCCTGCTGTCATGTTGGCGAACAATCGAACGGCGAGTGATACTGGCCTTGCGACCTGACTCACGAATTCGATGGGAATCATCAGGGGAACCAGCCACCAGGGAGTGCCTGGAGGAATCAGAATGCCTGGGATGAACTTGATCCCATGGAGCACAAGCCCCAGCACCAAGCTAAGCCCATACACTGTGATCGCGAACACGGCGGTGACCACGATCTGACTCGTCACCGTATACGTGCCGGGAACCAACCCGAGGAGGTTGCAAAAGAGGATGAACAGGAACAAAGTGGCGATAAGTGGGAAAAACCGCATCCCGTCCTTGCCCATCGTGTCCATGATGATGCCGCGAATAAAATCCACCAACATCTCCGCCAGGCTCTGCAATTTTCCTGGAACCAGTTTCCGCGCGGAACTGGCCATCACCATCAAGAGCGTCACCAGGGTAACCACCACCCACATCATGATCACCGCTTTATTAATGGAGATGTCGAGCCCGCCCAATAATACTGGGACGTAGTTATGTAGCTCGAAGGGATGTAACGGACTTTCTTCCATCAGACCTTTTAAGTACGCGTACCGTGCTCCTCAACTCGGCGGCCATTTCTGCGCCGAGCGATACGCGTTTCGAATCCCGGCGAGAGCCCCCAAGATCAAGCCTCCCACCATTCCCCACGGACCGCTTTCCGTCAGGTAAGTATCAAGTACCCAGCCCAACCCTCCTCCGACAATCAAGGCAGCCAACAGTTCGGTTCCGATCCGAACAGCTTGGCCAAGCCCCGCATAAAACGGATCTTGTGAAGGGGGCATGTTCTAGCCCGGAGTATTCCTGGATGGAAGGCGCGCAATTCAAGCAGAATCTTCGTGACGTTGTCAAGCCGCCGCCACTGTGACAGGAAGCAAATCCCTGGAGTATAGTGAAGATCGCTCAGCAGCCCTTGAGGCTCATGTCTACCATCATGACGCATTTCACTCAACCATCATTCCTTCATGGGGCTCCGCAGCCGCTGGTTCTCACGCTCGAGGAACAAGAGGCCGACCCTTTTGATCTGTATTGCAGAATCGCAACTCCTTCTCAGCCTTCGTTCTTGCTCGACAGCGGAAAGGCTTCTGCTGATGGGCTCCACTACTCCTTTCTGGGCTGCAATCCCTCCGCGATTCTGACAGGAAACCAGGGACGATCCTCATACAGAACTCGAGAAGGACGAGAGATCACCTTAATTGATCCTTTCGGTTATCTGGGCAAAATGATGGCCGATGCTTACATCCAAAACATCGATGGACTCCCACCATTCATCGGCGGAGCGGTCGGCTATTTGAGTTACGACCTTGTCCGACAATTCGAAGCTCTTCCGTCCCTTGCTGCAGACGATTTATCTCTCCCGGACCTGCAGTTTGCATTCTTTGACGTGATCGCGGCAGTCGAACACCACGCCAACCGCGTCCACCTCATCTATTGTCCTTCCGGGGAGCGGTTTATTGGAGAGCCTCGCGAAAAACTCTACCGCGAAGGGCTAGATCGGCTGGCCGCGTTCGCAGCGCAAATAATGGGAACACCCTCTGAGAGTGCAACTTCACCAACCATCCAGGTGTCGTTTTATCCGGAGCAGACTCAAGTTGCGTATATGGATCGCGTCCGGCGATGCCAGGACTATATTGCAGCAGGAGACATCTACCAAGCCAATCTCTCTCATCGATTTACCGT
>UEXT01000199.1_pt1 | contig 15539 bp, 14 predicted proteins | sample 4301081 | NCBI WGS metagenome assembly UEXT01 (sample SAMEA4773177, study PRJEB27434) | metagenome | biome: 2259; feature: agricultural soil; material: soil | place: USA | collected 2014-09 | depth 0.25 m
GTACTGAATCCGAGATTAATCATCGTGAGCAGACTACCTTGGAGACCCTGGTAGTTGAGTGCGAAAAGGCCGATCACGATGAAGCCCAGGTGACTGATGCTGCTGTAGGCCAACAAGCGGCGAAAATCCGGTTGAATCAGCGCCATAATCGCGCCGTACAGAATGGCAGCCAAACCCAGCGCCATAACAACGGAGACGACCATCTGGCTCTTCGAAGCCTCTGGGAGCAGGGGAATGCTGAATCGTATGAAGCCGAACGTGCCCAATTTCAATCCGGACAACACGACGGCCATCACGATAGGGCCTTCGAGTAACGCGTCCGGTAACCAGGTGTGGAACGGAAACACCGGAGCCTTGAAAGCAAAGCCGAGAAACATCAACCAGAAGATCAGAACTTGCTGTTGGAGAGGGATTGGCACGGTCAACAGTTCAAGCAGGTCGAACGAATAGGCCGGCTCTAGGTGATGCAGCGTCGCCCATTGGTGGTAGTTAATGTTGAGAAGAGCAATCCCGACCAGCATGAAGACACTTCCGAACAGGGTATAGAGCACGTATTTCAGCGCCGCATAGTGCCGCTCCGCACCTCCACCCCAGAGCTTGATGAGGAAGTAGCTCGGGATGAGCATCAACTCCCAAAACACGAAAAAGAGGATCAGGTCGACGGAGACAAAGACACCCATCGTCGTCGTTTCAAGCGCCAGGAGGGCCATCATGTACAGCTTGACCTGGTGCCGGACGGTGTCCCAAGAATAGATGACGATGAGAATCGTGAGGAAAGCCGTCAGTCCGACAAACAGGACGCTGATGCCATCGACCGCCAGGTGATAGCTGATTCCGAGGGCTGGGACCCATCGTACGTGCTCGGAGAATTGCATCGCAGCCGAGTCAGGAACGAAGTAAAGCAGGACGAAGAGGGAGAGGGCGAACTCAACCAGTACGAATCCCAGCGCCCAGGTACGGATCAGGTCCTCATCGTCGAACAGCCACAGCACGGCAGCCCCGGCAACCGGCAAAAAGAGAATGCACGAGAGAATGGGGAAAGCTGATACCAGTTCTTCCAACATTACATGACTCTAGAGTTGCAGCGCCAGTTGGATTACCAGGGCGAGCAAGAAGAGCCCCGCCACGATCATCGCTGCGTAGTGCTGGACCATCCCGCTCTGCAAATGTCGCCATTGTCTGGCAGCGAGATGGTTGCCGTAGCCGACGATGTTAATAACGCCGTATATCACGTGCTTCTCGAACCACGTCGAACCGGCTGCCCCCAGCTCTGCGACTTGGCCGACCGCCCGGACGATTCCGTCGATCACGATTCGGTCAAACCAGTCGAGCAGCCAGCCAAACTTCTTGGTCAGGTCGACAAAGAGCAAATCGTATAATTCATCGACGTAGTATTTATTGAGAAGGGTCGTGTACACCGCCGAGAATTTGACCGCCCACCGTTCTGGAGTCGAGGGGTTCACGCTGTAAAAGTAATGGGCGATCCCCCACCCAAGCAGCGCGATGCCTGTGGCGATGCCCATCAGCATGAGAACGAGTCCAATCGCCGCTTCATGCTCCACTCCGGAGCTGGCGACGGGGGCGAGGAATCTCTGGAACCACCCGTGCTCAGGCGGAAATCCCACGAAACCGCCGACGAGGGACAAGCCTCCTAAGATCGCCAATGGCCCGATCATGACCATCGGCGACTCATGCACATGTTCCTCCGTATGATGGTCCATCCGTGATGGGCCGTAGAAGGTGAGATACGTCAGTCTAAACATATAGAAAGCCGTTAAGAGCGCGCCGGTCGCAGCCATCCCGTAGAGCAGATACTGATGGTGCGTGAACGCGTGGGCCATGATCTCGTCTTTGCTCCAGAAGCCTGCGAGTGGCGGTATGCCGGCGATGGCTACAGTGCCGATGAAGAACAGCCAGTGGGTCCAGGGAATCTTATGTTTCAGTCCACCCATCTTACGAATGTCCTGCTCGCCTGAGAGTGCGTGGATTACGGACCCGGCGGACAGGAACAGCAAAGCCTTGAAGAAGGCATGCGTCATGAGATGGAAGATCGCCGCGGTATAGGCGCCGATTCCGCAGCCGAGAAACATATAGCCGAGTTGGCTGACGGTCGAATAGGCCAGGACACGCTTGATGTCAGTCTGGACCAAGCCGATGGTGGCGGCGAAGAGAGCTGTCGATCCTCCAATCATGCCGACCGCGGTCATGGAGGTTGGCGAAAGATCGTAAATCGCGTGGTTTCTGACGACCATATAGACGCCGGCCGTGACCATGGTTGCGGCATGAATCAAGGCGCTGACCGGGGTCGGACCCTCCATGGCATCCGGCAGCCAGGTGTAAAGGGGAAGCTGCGCGGATTTGCCGATCGCGCCGACGAACAGGCAGAGCGCGATCGTCGTGACCATCTCTGGGGACAGTTGGCTTACCTGGGGGAAAACCTTGGTGTAATCGAGCGTCTTGAAATTGATGAAAACCAGAAAAATCGCCAGTAGAAAGCCTGCATCGCCGATGCGGTTCATGACGAAAGCTTTCGTGGCCGCTTTGGCCGCCGAAACTCGATCGTAGTAGTAGCCGATCAAGAGGTAGGAGCAGAGGCCGACGCCTTCCCAGCCGATAAACAGGACAGCGTAGTTATTCCCCATCACGAGGAGCAACATGGAGACCATGAACAGATTCATATAGGTGAAGAACCGCGTAAATCCGGTTTCACCATGCATATAGCCGACCGAATAGACGTGAATGAGGAACCCCACGCCCGTCACGACCAGCAGCATGATGCAGGTGAGCGAATCAACTAGGTAGGCGAGATTGATCGTGAGATCGCCGCCGAAGATCCATTGGTAGGCGATGACCTCGTGGGATGTCCCTGTCCTGAGGACATCGCCGAAGACTGCGATAGCGGAGAGGAAAGAGGCACCGACCGAGCCGCACGCCAGCCAGTAGGCCCATTCATGAGAATACCTGGTTCCCAAAAGGCCATTAATGATCACCGCTAACAGTGGGTAGACAGGAATTAGAAGAATGAGCCAATCGGTCAAGGGCACAGCATTACCACTTCAAGAGGTTCATTTCGTCGACGTTCGTCGAGATCTTTCCCCGAAAGACGACAATAATAATGGCGAGCCCGACTGCTGCTTCTCCAGCGGCAATCGCAATGATAAAGAGCGCCACGAGCTGCCCAGCCATCGACTCCATGTAATACGAAAAGGCGACGAGATTGATGTTCGCGGCATTCAACATAATCTCGACCGCCATCAATACGATGATGAAATTGCGCCTGATCAAGACGCCCAATAATCCTGTGACAAACAGCACGGCGCTCACGGCCACATATGCGTTTAACGGCACCATCGAACCCACCCTAACGTTCAATCGCCAGCACACAGCGATCAGCCTCAGGACAAACCCCGTGAGCTGATGGCTGACTGTTCATCGTTTTCGTTCCAAGTCTAACGACTTCGGTGTCTTTGCAAGCACGATCGCGCCGATGATTGCGCCCAAGAGAAAAACCCCCACGATTTCGAACTGCAGGAGATAATCACTGAACATCTTGATTCCGACTGCGTGCGTATTCCCTTCTTGCAAGATTGCCGCTGCTGGTGCGTCGCCCTTCGCACCTTGGAAGGGCGAGTGAAATAGGAGAAAGAGCACATAGAGTGATCCGATCACTGCGGGGGCCAAGAAGTACATGAATGTCGAATGGAAGTACCGTTCTTCGGTCTTGAGGTTCAACAGCATCAAGACGAAGAGATACAGGACGAGGATCGCCCCAGCATAGACGACAACTTGCACCGCCCAGAGAAATTCGGCGTTCAAGAGGACAAAGAGCCCGGAAACGTGGAGCAAGAGGGCCAGGAGAGCCAAGCCGCAATGCACGGGGTTGCGCAGCGACACCGTGAGGACCCCTGCGGCAATACTCACGAGCGCAAAGTAGGTAAAGAAGACAACGGTCATCGAGGGTTCAGCTCAAGTGTTTGGGGGACGGTTGGGTTGCTTTGAGGACGGATTGTGGGAAGTAATACCGATACTCGCGGCTCTCTTCCACGTTCTTTTCCTGGTTGTGCGCGTAGAGATACTTTTTGGCATCCTCAAGATGGCGTTCACCGATGTCATACAGTCGTGCCTTATCAAACAGGAGGGTTCGCTTGTCGTGCGTGGAATATTCGTACATCTTCGTCATGGCTAGGGCGTTTACGGGACAGGCTTCGACGCAATAGCCGCAGAAGACGCATTTGGTTATGTCGATATAGAACTCGCTGGCGTATCGTTGCAGCGGACGGGCACTGTCTTCCGCACTGATGACCTTAATGCACCGTGATGGACAGGCGGCCTCACAGAGATCGCAGCCGACACAGCGTTCACCGCCATCATCGTATCGCAAAAGCCCGAGTGCCCCACGGTGTGTGTCGGGAATCGTCCGTTGTTCGCGAGGATACTGGAACGTGATGGGCTTGTGGAACATGTGTTTGAACGTCACTTTCATTGCGTCCCAGATTTCATAGAACAACGCGGCCTGCAGAATTTTTTTAGTTACAGTGGCCACACTCATGAGCTACTCCCGTTTCCTTACGCCTTCTCGATCGTGACGCGTGTGAATTTGAACGAAGGAACGTTCGTGACGGGATCGAGCTGAACCGACATCAGATCCTTCACCGGCGGTTCGTTGAAGTGCTCAGGGAAAAAACAGGTGTGAGGCGCCACCGACTGATCAGGCTGCACGCCCAGCTGGAGCGACCCGCGATCAGAGGTTACGCGGACCTTGGCTCCATCGACGAGACCGAGCCGTTCCATATCCTGCGGACTCATCCGTAGGCGGCCCGTGTTCGGGGCAATCTTGATGAGCCCCGGTGCCTCTGTCGACATCTTGCCTGAGTGGTACAAGAGTTGCCCCATCAGCAACGCAAACGGCCGCTGGTCCGCGCCAGCGGGTCGAGGGGCACCGCTGTGGTAGCGGTTTGCAACCATGGTGGTATAGCCGTTGGAGAGATAGTGATCCGCGTTGGGGGTGATCTTCCGAGGCTGCCCGAGGTTGTTGTAACCGGGCAGCAATTTCATGATCTCGGCTTGAATGTCATTCGCGGATTCATACTCCCACTGGCACCCGAGTCCGTTGGCGAGCGCGGTCATGATATGCCAATCGGGGAGACTGTCCCCAAGAGGATCCATCGCCTGGCGAACGCGCAAGACACGCCCCTCCAGGTTGGTAAAGGTACCGTCTTTTTCGGTGTACGTACAGGCTGGCAGAACGACGTGGGCGAGCCTGGCAGTCTCCGTGAAGAACGGATCCTGGACAACTAAGAGTTCCAACCGATCCAATGCCGCCCGGACCTCCATCGAGGCCGGCAGTGTTGCCAGCGGATTCTCACCGATCACATAGAGGGCTCGAATCTGCCCGCTTCTGCAGCGATTGAGAATTTCCGTGAGATGGGCGCCGCTTCCGGCAGCCGGAAGTGTGACGTCCCACGCCTTGGCAAATCGATCCCGCGCAGCCTGGTCGTCAAATCGGGCCTGGCCCGGGAGAAACTCTGGTGCAACACCCATATCGACCGCGCCTTGTTCGTTGGGTTCTTCGGTCAATGTGTTGACGCCGCAGCCAGGGCGCCCCAGTTTCCCAGTGATCCACGCAAGATCAATCAACTTGAGGATGTTCTGATGGCCGTCGGGTTGGCGGACAATACCTTCCGCACACAGGATAATGGACCGCGGAGCCTCGGCAAACACGGAAGCCGCGTCTTTGAATCCTTGGACCGACATACCGGTTTGTGCTGCAATCTGTTCCAAAGACACGTGGGCGACAGCGGCTTTCAATGCCGCAAACGCCTGCGGATGTTTCTTGGTGACCTCTTCGTCCACCAGATCCAGATCAATGGTGGCTTTGACGAGGCCGTCGATGACCAGCCTTTCAGTTCCTGCCTTGATCACGAAGGGGTGCGAGGCGAGCTTGCCCATGTTCGTGATCGCAGAATCAATTGTGACAACCTGGGCTTTATAGACGCGGATGGCCTCTTTAATTCGCACAGCCGTGAGTGGGTTGGTTTCCGTAATGTTCGAGCCAATCAGCAGGACTGCCTTCGCCTTGGTTAAATCTTCCCAGTCGTTCGGCGAGCGCCCGATTCCCAGCGCAAGTCGGGAAGCATGGACGAAATTCAAGTGGCCGTAGCGGGCACTGCTGTCAAGGTTGTTCGTTCGGAAGCCTGCCCGCATGAGTTTCTGGAAGAGATACAATTCCTCGTTTGTGCACCGAGCGGTAATCAAGCCGGCGATCGCCTCAGGCCCTTGACGCTTGCGAATCTCTGAGAATCGATCGACAACGTGGTGCATCGTCTCTAGCCACGGAGTTTCGACGAGTTGGTTCCCCTTACGGACCAGCGGTTGCTTCAAACGTGAAGGGCTATCGAGATACTCGAATCCGAACCTACCTCGGACGCAGAGCCCGCCATGGCCTTTCGCCGTGTCAGCACGATCACCCCATTTATTCTTCCACGACAACGGTGAGGTGATGCGAATGACCTCGGTGTCTTTCGTTTCGACGTACATCTGACACCCGTCCCCGCAGTAGTTGCAGGTGGTGGTGGTTTTCTTCATTTGCCAGGGCTTGTAGAGATACTTTGAAAACTTGTTCGTGATCGCACCCACCGGGCAGACGGCAAGACAATCTCCGCAGAACTCGCAGGACAACGGCAGGTCGCCCTTCGCCACGACTTGGTTAAATCCGCCTTTCTTCATGAACTGCAACGCGTCGATCATCAACACGTCTTTACAGACGTTGATGCACTCAGCGCACGCAATGCAGCGATTCATGTTGAAGTCGAGAACGAGGCTCCTGGTATCTTCAGGAATGAATTTCTGCTTTGCATTCGCCAGATTCGTGACGCCGTGTTGAAATGCCATGTCTTGAAGCTCACAGTGACCATCAGCGTCACAGACCGGGCAATCCAACGGGTGGACGGAGAGATGCTTCTCGACGGCCTTCTTTCTGGCCTGGAAGAGATCGTCGCCCTCCGTACGAATAATCATTCCGGCAGTGGCCTTGGCAGTGCAGGACCGTACCGGCGCCTTCTTTCCCTCTTGCATCACAAGGCACATCCCGCATGAACCGAAGGGATCGAACGTGTAGTGGTAGCACATGGCCGCAATGATCTTGCCCGTGCTCGAAATGACATCGTAGAGCGAGACGCCGTCCTTCGCGGTGACGGTTTTTCCGTCAATCGACAGTTCGATTGTGGCTGCTCCAACGTCAGGATTAGTGGCTGGTTTCAAACCCATAGTTTCTACCTTCTCGTGTTACTCTATCGATCGCACTCCCCCATCACGATGTCGTACGTACCGAAAATCGTGACCGCGTCAGCGATCATGTACCCTCTCGACATATGGTCAAACGCACCCATATGAATGAATGAAGGCGCTCGGATCTTCAAGCGGTAGGGTTTCCCACCCCCTGTGCTCACGATGTAAAACCCCAGTTCACCCTTGTGAGCTTCGGTCCCGCAATAAATTTCTCCCGGAGGCGCGTCAAATCCCTGGGAGAAGAGCTTGAACTGCTGAATCATGGATTCCAGATTCGTGAAGACCCGCTCTTTGGGCGGTAACGTCACGCTGGGAACATCGGCCATAATCGGGCCCTCCCGCATCTGTTCTAAACATTGCCGGATGATCTTCACGCTTTCATAGAGTTCCATGACGCGGATCCAGTACCGGTCATAGGTGTCGCCATTTTTTCCGATTGGGACACTGAACTCACACTTGGGATAAGCGGCATAGGGTTCGTACTTGCGCAGGTCATAGTCCACGCCGGAGCCTCGCAGCGTTGGGCCGCTCAAGCCGAAATTCACCGCATCCTCAGCGGAAATGACCGCCACACCTTTGGTCCGGGCAAGCCAGATTCGGTTCTTCTCAAGAAAGATGACGTATTCGTCGATTTTCGGTGGGAAATAGTCGAGGAACTTTTTCAACTTTTCCAATAGTGATGGCGTGAAATCCCGTTCGACGCCGCCGATGCGGTACCAACTTGTCGTGAGCCGCGCACCGCAGAGTTCGTCAAACCAATCCAGCAGAATTTCTCGGTCCCGGAAGCAGTAGAAGAATACGGTCATGGCGCCGATGTCGAGCGCTTGCGTGCCAAGCCAGAATTGATGGCCGATGATCCGCTGGACTTCAGCGACGATGGTTCGAAGGTACTCTGCCCGCTCCGGCACGGTAATGTTCATAAGTTTTTCGACCGCCCGACAATACGCGAAGTTGTTGTACATCGCGCAAATGTAGTCCAACCGGTCGGTATGGGGGATAAATTGATGATACGTCCCCTCTTCCGCCAGCTTCTCAACGCCGCGGTGGAGGAATCCCAACACGGGTGTCGACTTCACGAGACGCTCCCCTTCCAATTCGAGGATGACCTTCAAGACCCCATGGGTGCTCGGGTGTTGAGGGCCCATGTTCAGCAACAGCTCCTCTGTCCGCAGGGTCGGGAGGGTATCGCTCTCCGGATGGGCCGGATCAACCTTATAGACAGTTGTTCTTTGGTCTTCGAACGCCATCTCCTGCCTATTCAAAATTAGCGCGCGGTTTCGTCGAGAAACTCGAAAGTATCCCGCCAACCCTTGCCACGGAGCGGGAAATCTTTACGCAGAGGATAGCCTTCCGTGTAATCGTCCGGCATCAGGATCCTTCGGAGGTCAGGATGGTTCCGGAATCGGATACCCATCATATCGTACACTTCGCGTTCCATGAAATCCGCTCCCTTCCACAGATCTGTTAGCGAATCCACCACGCAATCGGATTCGGGTACCCGCGTTTTCAACCGGATGCGGTGGCGTTTTTTCATGGAATAGAACTCATACACCACTTCGAACCGGTCCTCGTCGTCCGGCCAGTCGACAGAGCTGACGTGGACGATGTAATCGAAATCCATAGCCGGATCGTCGTGAAGGAATTGTGCAACGTCATGGAGCTTGTCTCGTGTGACCAGCACGGCGAGATCCCCTCGCCATTCGACCGCCTTGACAAAGCCCGTGGAAAAGTTTTCTTGGATCCGATTGGTCAGATGCTGCAAGGTCATCGTGTTCAGCTTATACCTTGAGGCTCGTTTTGATTTGATCCGGCTGCTTCACAAATACACGCCTTTGCATGATGCGCTCTTGTAACTTGAGAATTCCGTCAAACAAGGCCTCTGGGGTCGGGGGGCAGCCGGGGACATAAATGTCGACCGGAACAAACCGATCCACTCCCTGCACAACGCTGTAACTGTCATAGATGTTTCCCGATGTGGCGCAGGACCCCATCGCGATCACATATTTGGGTTCCGGCATCTGGTCGTAGATTTTACGAATCACCGGTGCCATTCGCCGGCACACGGTACCGGCTACAATCATGAGGTCCGATTGCCGTGGCGAGGCACGAAAGACACCTGCCCCATACCGATCCATGTCATAACGTGAGGACACTGCAGCAATCATCTCGATCGCACAGCAGGCGAGTCCAAAAGTCATTGGCCAGAGCGAGCCCTTGCGAGCCCAGTTGACCGCCTTCTCCACAGTTGTGGTGATCACGTCTGGATTGCCGTCTTTGTCGTGCCGGCCGAGCTGGATCAATCCCATTCCAAAGCCCCCTTGCGCCAGGCATAGACGTAAGCCACCAAAAACAGCGCGATGAAAATCATCATCTCAATAAGGCCGATTAAGCCGATCTTGTCGAACACGACGGCCCACGGATACAGGAAGATGACCTCGATGTCGAAGATCACGAACAACATGGCGAAAATATAGTATCGGACCGGGAAGGGCATTCGAGCGTCTGAAAAAGGTTCGGATCCGCATTCATATGCGGAGAGCTTCTCCGGTTCCGGATACTTCGGCTGGACCAAATAGCTGATGAGCAGAGTAACGACGCCAAATGCGAAGGCAATGAAAATAAACAACAGGATAGGAAAGTACCTGGTCAAGTACTCCAGGAGCAACTCGATACCGCTCATCGGTGTGCCTTTCAAAACCTTAAAGGTTCAAAAGAGAGCGAGAATCTTAGACTCCCGCTTGCAGGGATAGCAAGCGAACAAAGGACCTATGGCGACGACCCGAAAGTCCTAGAACCTATTGATATCATTCTTATCGTACTCAAAGTGGGGAAAAAGTGTAAGATGATTTTCAGTGCATCAGGTTCGCGAATCTTGGTTTCAGCGGGAACCGGCACACTCAAATCGAGTATGCAGAAGTTTAATGCCGATTCTTGGTCGAGACGTTGGTAGTTTGTGAACGATCCATCCGGCTCGATTCCATGCGGAGATGGATCGGCGGGGTGGAGTCTGGTTGATCCCATTCGGGGAGCAAGGGAGAGGAGGCTTTAGCCTTCTTCCGACGATGGATTTGGGTTTCGATTCGTCGAGCAGGTCCGGATGAAGCACCTGAATCGTGAGGTTGTTCGGTCTTCATATTTTTTAGCGGCCACGGACGAGGATAAACTCACCCTATCATTCGGTAACATAACCAGTCAACGCTGCCAAGACCGCAATATTCTTGACAATACAAGACAATTTGCTATGGTTTTTCAAGCACCACTTGTCTCACAAAAGGACAATGACCATGAATAGTACGTCCTTGAAACTCCCGCTTTTTCTTTTGGTCTGGGCTCTGCTTGCCCCGATCGTGCCATCGGCCTCGGCCGACGATCGCGATAAGATTGAGAGCATTCGGTACGGCCCAAAGGCTCTCGCCTTTTTATCTGGTTCCATCCAACAGTCGACACCGGTGGACGGCATTGTCAATGTTGTTACGGGGGACAATCAAACGACGGGTGATCGGATGATTGTGGGACAGAAGGAGACCATCTACCTTCGGTTAAAAAATCCGGATGAGGCGAGGGTCGGCGATTACTTCACAATCTATAAACGTGCTCGGAAAGTGTTTCATCCGGCCACTCGTCAGTATCTTGGCTACCTCATTTATCGTCTTGCAATCGTCCAAGTCGTCCAGACAGAACATCAGCTGACAACAGTCCGGACAATTAAATCCTACGGAGCAGTGGAACCTGGGAACCCAGTTATGAGGTTTTCGCTTCCAACCTCAGGGGAAATGGCAACGGACCAGCCGGCGGAAAGCGAAGTCCGAGGCATGATTGTGGACTATCAACCCGATCGAGAGATGACGCTCGTGGCCCAACGTCACATCGTGTATCTCGATAAAGGCTGGGAAGACGGCGTGAAAGCAGGTGACTTGATGGAAGTCTTCCGAGTTGAGGGAAATCTTCCTCCACGGCGCATGGGGGAACTCAAGATCCTGTGGACGGAGGCTCAAACGGCGTCTGCGCTAGTGTGGAAGTCAATCTCTACGATGCGCAAGGGAGATCTGGTTCGCACAAAAGAGCATGCTCCTGAAGCGGTGCCGGTTTCGCAACAGGTGGAGCCCATACCAAGTGAGGCTATGCCCGCATCGAAACAGGAACCCATGCCGCGAAAGTTTCAAACGCAGAACGTGGCGGGAGAAACCAGGCTCAATCTCGACGATCTCGCAAACCAGGTGCGATTCGACTCAGGCGAGGCCACGATCAAACCGGAGGGATATCAGGTTCTGGATCACGTTGTGGAGTACCTAAGGACCGAAGCAGGAGATAAGCTGATTCGCGTGGAAGGTCATGCGGACAATATGGAGATTGGTCCCTCGCTCAAGTCACGTTATCCAACCAATTGGGACTTGTCCAAAGCACGGGCTAGCGGCGTGGCTCGCTACATACTTGAGAAAGGCGGCATCGACTCGGCACGGATGTCCTCAGTTGGTTTCGGTGATACGCAACCGGTTGCCAGCAATGGCACAGAAGCTGGGCGTCAACAGAATCGGCGTGTCGAGATCGTCCTGTATTCACCGGAGGCGGCTGAGGGGCCATCTGATCCGGTGACAAAACCGGGGGAGAACACGGACAAGGGCTACACCTTTTCAACTCTGAGTTCGCAAGAGGCTGTGGGGCAAGTGGCTCCGGAAGAAAAGGTCGCTCCTGCTGTCTCGTCGGCTCAAGCCGAAGGGAAGGCTCCTTCAACTCCGGTCAAGGATTCTACTCCAACACCCCTTGAGCCAACAGGGACCAATCAGAACCCTGGGGCTCCAAACAATTCTCCAGTTGCTCCGTCTCAGTAAGGTGGTTGCCGTCCGTGGAAAGGGTGGCGTATCCCCGTTACCCCTTCCACGTAAGCCACACGGCTCCGCTTAACTCATATCCTCCGACATTGTTCCCTCATTTCTCCCACTGCTACAATGCGGCATGAGGAGTTCTCGTTCAGCTGTTCCTGACTTACCTCACCAAGTGTGTTACGCCAACGTTATTGTCCCTCGACATCTGACAGGCCCTTTCACCTACCGTATTCCTGCGCAAATGCGAAGCTCGCTGCGGATCGGACACCGAGTACTGGTCCCCTTTGGACCGTCGATTCTGCCAGGAGCCGTAACTGCCTTGATGCACAGGTTGCCGCGAGGGCTCGACCGCACCAGGCTCAAAGAAATTCGCGGAATGCTCAGAGGAGCTCACTCAACGGAAGTGCCGGTGCCGCTGCTCGAACTTTCGCGACGCATCGCCGAGGAGTATGTCGCGCCGTGGGGACAGTGCTTGAGACTGGTGCTCCCGCCGGTGGCTTTGTCGGTGAGTGCGGTTCGGCCCAAAAAGGCAAGTTCACCGATTAGTACACAATTCGAACCACGACTTCCTCTTCCTGGACCATCCTCGCAGGCGATTCCTGGTGTTCTCCCGGCCACGTGGCAGGATCAACTTGTTGAGATGATCCAACACCGTCGATCATCCCGAGTGCTCATCCATGCGGCGTGGCTCGTCCGGCTGGGCCTGATGCAACAGATGGTGCGCCTGAATGTCTTTGGTGGGAAAACCCTTCTGATCATCGTCGGGGAAGCTGAAAAGGCTGAATCGCTGGCCGATTTACTGGCACGTGCTTCAGACCGAACAGTCGTCTGCTATCACAGCGGCTTGCCGTCCGATGTGAGGGCCCGCATCTGGGAACAGGTGAGTCAAGATACCGTTGGGGTGATCGTCGGTACACGTTCCGCCGTCTTCCTTCCGGTGCGGAAGTTGGGCATGGTGTGGGTTGATGAAGAAGAAGATCCTGCGCTAAAGGAACCGAAGGAGCCCCGCTATCACGCCCGTGATGTGGCCTGGATCAGGGTGCAGGACGAACAGGGTTTGCTTGTCCTAAGCTCTTCCCATCCTTCGATCGAAACGATCGAACAAGTCAAGCGCGGGGGCCGCATTCTTCATCAGTCTCCATCTTCCGAATTAAGGCCTGGAGTTCAGGTCGTCGATCTCCGTCAAACGGAAAAAGGAAGAGGCCTGAGCCAGCCGTTGGTGCAGGCCCTGTGCGTGACCCTGAAACAACAGTCTGGTGCGGTATTGTTTCTGAATCGAAAGGGCTATGGTGGGGCACTAGTCTGTCGAGACTGTGGACTTGTTCCGCGCTGCGAGGCCTGCGGCGTCGCACGAACCTACTCTCGCCAGGCTGCCCGCCTCACCTGCTCGTACTGCAGGACGTCAACTCTTGTGCCGGTGAAATGTCCAGCCTGTGCGGGGTCGCGCCTATCTATAATCGGCGAGGGGACGGAGCGGGTGGAGGAAGAGGTCCGGCGGTTGATTCCTTCGGCAAGGGTTCTCCGCATCGACGGAGATACAATGAAGCGTCCGTCACAGGCGGCCATCACCTGGCAGAAGGTACTCAGGCGGGAGTGGGATGTCATCATCGGCACTCAGCTGCTCTTCCGGCACAGGGTCATTCCTCAAGTCGGTGTCGTTGGTGTCGTGCAGGCCGACGCTGGGCTGAGCGTCCCAGATTTTCGTGCTGCGGAGCGAACGTATCACACTCTTCTGGATGCCATCGATCTCGCACAGCCAGCTTCAAGGGGAGGCACCGTCATCATCCAAACGTATCACCCGACTCACCACGCCATTCAGGCCGTTGCGAAACATGACGAGTCTCGGTTTGTGTCGACCGAACTCTTCCATCGAATGGCGCTGGGGTACCCTCCCACAGTTCGCCTCATAGCACTCCATGTCTCCGGTGTTCGGGAATCGATAGTCCAGGATGCCGCGACTTCCTGGGTAGCTCGGTTGGTGGGTCGTGTTTCCTCAGGCGAGCGAACGAGAGATCATTTCAACGGTGCGAGTATGTATGGAGGAAACGATCCCTTCACGGTGTTGGGCCCAGCTCCTGCCCCAATGCCGCGACTCCGAGGACGATACCGGTGGCAGATCTTGATAAAGTCGACTGATCGAGCGGCGACGCTACAGGCAGTCCGGTGGTCGGTCGAGAAGATGGAGCGGACATCGCTCCGACGATCGGTGAAATTCGACGTTGATGTCGATCCGATCGAAATGTGGTGAGTCTTAGCTTTTTTTGCGCTGACGTTCAGGTCTCGCGACAGGCTGTGGGGCTAGAACTGTGACACGTTGATCCGAATGATCCCTACCGGTCCGTTTGAACAGTCCGTACGAAAACGAGATCCAGAAGACGGCCGAGAAGAGCCCAAACGAGACCGCAGTGAGGATCATGCCCATTTGATCGTCATTAGGTTCCGCTGTCAATTGACGGATCTGGTATATTGTCACGAGTGGCCAGGCCAAACTTTCCAGCCCCAAAAGAAGCGTGGTCCAGGCCCATGTCAGCCCAATCGTGGATCCTTGCCACGATAAAAGACCTCCTGTAACCACTGCGAGCAGCGCGACCCAGCTCAGCGATAGTGCATCCACAGCCAGCAAAGCTCCGACTGCCACGACCAAGCTACCGAGCATGAGGTGCGCCGGTCGCACCCACCACCCAGACGGCGTCACAGTTAGATCTTTCATTACGGACACCCCAGATACGCAAAAATGTCGTCAGTTCCGGCGCTCGTAACCGAGAAGCGCATGCTCATCAAAGGGCTTACGCCTCATTAGCCGCGTCGGGGAAGTTTCTTGTTCTATTCATCCCGCCGACACGCGTCAAGACGATTGCCTTCACCTTGGGAGATTTTCGGCCCACGACAGACGGGTCGACTGATTCGCCAGGAGTATGGGGTATAGGGCAGACGAGAGAAGACATTGGTGCCGAAGGCGGGACTTGATCTTTTCGAACGCTCCTCCACATGTTTTCAATGACTTCCATCTGCTCTAACGCTTGTCTGCAAACGTTTCGCTAACGGATCGTTCTTTTATTTAAGATAGAGGTCGGTCACATGGTCGGCGAATTGCGGGATGTCTGTATAAACCTCGGAGAGCGCCCGGATCTTGTGTCGCGCGTCGGCGTCTTGCGCGGGCTCGACCTGCAGCAGGCGCAGCAACGTGCTCACGTCCTCTCCGCCTCCTTGGCTGAGGTTCGCCATCAGGTTCGCATAGTGGCCGACGATGAACTCCCGAGCTTTGTCACGCTGGCTCTTCAGGGTTGCATTTTCAATCCGGCTGCCACCATCAGGCGTCAATGTGATGAAGTACTGACTGGGTGAGTATTCGTGCATCGCCCCTGACATGTTGTCGGGGAAATTGACCTATTACGCAAGAGCTTCCAAGCGTTCCAACGCTCGTTTTCT
>UEXT01000428.1_pt1 | contig 15532 bp, 12 predicted proteins | sample 4301081 | NCBI WGS metagenome assembly UEXT01 (sample SAMEA4773177, study PRJEB27434) | metagenome | biome: 2259; feature: agricultural soil; material: soil | place: USA | collected 2014-09 | depth 0.25 m
GCCGATTCGGGCGCGTTCGCCAGGGCCTGCTCGACCGACAGACAAGGCTGAACCTCATCGGGACGAAATACGTTGACTTGCCCCAACACTGAAGCCGTGGGCTCGACACCGGCCGTGTCGTACTGCTTCAACGTCTCCACATACGTGAGAATCTGGCTCAGCTGCTTCGTAAACGCAGCCTTCTCGACCTCGATCAACTCCAACCGCGCCAGCTTCGCAACTTTCTCAACTTCTTGCTTGGTAATTTCCACCGTTCCCTCTCTCAGTAGGAGGGTGACGAGGATGAGACTTCATGCGCGCATCGAACGAGCACTGTTTCATCGTACGCGTTCTGCGAGCAGAGGATCATCATCGTTGCCCTACTCCACCGTCACGCTCTTCGCGAGATTCCTCGGCTGATCCACATCCGCCCCGCGCAAGACCGCAATGTGATACGCCAGAAGTTGCAACGGAATCGTAAACAGAATCGGCGAGATCAACGGATGCGTGTCAGGGATGGTAAACAGGGCGTCGGCGATCTTGCCCAACTCCCGCTCTCCTTCCGCCACCAGCGCAATGACCGGCGCACGTCGAGCCTTCACTTCCATCAGGTTGCTAACGGTCTTCTCGTATAATCGATCTTTCGGAGCCAACACCACAACCGGCATGTCTTTGTCGATGAGCGCGATAGGGCCATGCTTCATCTCACCAGCCGCATACCCTTCGGCATGAATATAGGATATTTCTTTGAGCTTGAGCGCACCTTCAAGAGCGATCGGATAGTTGATGCCGCGGCCAAGATAAAGAAAATTTCGCTTCTTGTGGAAACGCTTGGCGATCGCCACGATCTCCGCTTCGCGGTTCAACACACCCTCCACCAAAACAGGCAACCTGACAAATCGGTCGAGCCAGGCCTTTCCATCAGCCACCGACATGGCGCCGCGGACACGTGCAAGATGCAGAGCGATTAGGTACAAGGCCGTCAATTGTGCGGTGAACGCCTTGGTCGAGGCCACCCCGATCTCTGGCCCACAGCGCGTATAGAGCACCCCATCGGATTCGCGAGCCAATGCGCTTCCGACCACATTGACGATCGAAACCACGTGAGCGCCTTTCTTCTTGGCTTCACGCGCCGCCGCCAACGTATCCGCGGTCTCGCCGGACTGCGAGATTGTAATAAAGAGATCGCCCTTCTCGATTAACGGATCTCGATATCGGAACTCGCTGCCGATATCGACCTGTACCGGTGCACGGATTATCTCCTCCAGGAGGTACTTTCCCACCAGTCCGGCATGCCAGGACGTCCCGCAGGCCACGATCCAGATCCGACCGACTTCAGCAAACTCTTGCGGCGAGAGCCCGATATCCGGCAGATCAGCCTCGCCAGCCTCATACGAATATCGCCCGCGCATCGTATCGAGAATGGCCTGTGGCTGCTCGTGAATTTCCTTGAGCATGAAATGTGGGAACCCGCTCTTCTCTGCGGCGGAGGCATCCCAAGTAATATGGGTCGGTTTGCGCGTGACAGCACGCCCATCGGTGTCCGTCAGACGCACATCTGTCGATGTCACGACAGCGATATCACCCTCTTCCAGATAGGTGACTTCGCGCGTGTGGGTAAGCATAGCCATGACATCGGAAGCCACGAACGAGGCATGCTTGCTTCGTCCGACCACGAGCGGGCAGCCGGAGCGAGCTGCCACCAGGGTTCCCGGCTCTTTCTCTGAAATCACTGCGATCGCGTAACTTCCACGGACATCTTTGGTAGCCGCGCATACCGCATCAGCCAGGTTATGTCCCTTGCGCAAATATTTATCGATCAGATGGGCCATGACTTCTGTATCTGTCTCGGACTCGAACCGATAGCCATCTCGTTGCAACTGCTGCTTTAACGGCTGGTAATTTTCGATGATCCCATTGTGCACGAGCACACAGCCTTTGGATCGGTGCGGGTGAGCGTTCTGCTCCGATGGTTTCCCGTGGGTCGCCCATCGCGTGTGCCCAATGCCAACCGTTCCATTGATAGCTTTGTCCTTAAGCGCCTTTTGCAGATTGACCAGCTTGCCGACACTCCGGTGCACCTTGACTCTGTCACCCTGAAGAATGGCGACGCCAGCCGAGTCATATCCGCGATATTCGAGCTTAGCCAGACCGCCGAGGAGAATCGGCACCGCGTCCTCGCTCCCTACGTACCCGACGATTCCGCACATGGTGTCACGCCCTACGTTTGGTAGACTGACTCTTTGCTCGCTTCTTTGCTGTGCCTAATAACTTCACGTGATTCCCGTGTGGTGGATCAGGCGCGAGCGCCCGTCGCTTCGCGGCCCACCCAGCCCGATTCACTTGGGGTACTCGTGAGATGACAAGTGCGTCGGCCGGCACATCCTCAGTCACCGTCGTGCCTGCGGCAACAACGGCACCAGCACCCACAGTGACCGGCGCGATCAGCTGTGTATCGCTTCCTAAAAAAACGTGATCGCCGATGATCGTTTGCGACTTGCGAATCCCGTCATAATTACAGGTGATTGTGCCGGCACCGATGTTGACTCCTCTCCCGACCTTGGCATCTCCCAGATAACTGAGATGGTTCGCTTTCGACCCCTCACCTAGGTCGGTCTTTTTCATCTCCACAAAGTTGCCGACTTTCGCTTTCCTCCGGACCACCACGCCAGGACGGAGATGCACAAAAGGTCCCAATTTCGTATCGTCTTCAAGAACTGATTCGCGCAGGACGGAATGATCAAGCACTTCGACTCGATCCCCCACAGTACAATCCGAGAGACGAGTGTACGAACGAATGACACAGTCCTCGCCGACCGTCGTCGCCCCTTCAAGCGTCACGTTGGGATGGAGGATCGTATCTTTTCCAATTGTGACCCCCGCATCGATCCATGTGGACCCAGGATCGATCATGGTTACCCCAGCTACAAGCCATCGTTCGCGAATCTGTTGGCGAATGACTCGCTCGGCTTCGGCAAGCTGCTGACGCGTATTCACGCCGAGGCCTTCCTCAGGCTTGTCCAGCACGACGGCCGCCACACGTCGCCCCTGCGAAACTGCAATGTGGATGAGGTCAGTGAGATAGTACTCACCTTGAGCATTGCTTGGATCGAGCTTTTCCAGTGCATCAAACAGAAATGCACCGTCAACTACATAGGTTCCGGCATTGATCTCGCGAATCGCTAGTTCGTCTGCCGTGGCGTCCGGATCTTCCACGATGCGGGAGATGTCTCTCCCCGTCAATCGCGAGCGAACCACACGTCCGTACCCGCTGGCATCTTCCTGAATGGCCGTGAGGATCGTGATGGCCGCCCCCTCTGCGTCATGGACGCGGAGGAGTTCACGAACCGTCTCTTCGCACAGTAAGGGCGTGTCACCGTTCAGAATGAGATACCGGGCAGGAGTTCCTCGTGTGCCGACCGCGAACACAGGCCTGCTTTGCAACACCGCGTGGCCTGTGCCAAGTTGCTCCCGTTGCTCAACAATCGACACCTGTGAACGGCGCTGCTTGTCGCTTATCGCAGTCTCGATGACCTGCCGCACCTGATCATTCTGATGGCCAACTACGACAGCCAGGCGATCGCCCGCCACCTGCAAGCCAAGTTTGACCGAATAGAGCACCATCGCCTGCCCGGCTACCTGATGCAGTACTTTCGCCTGTTTTGAGCGCATGCGTTTGCCAAGACCTGCAGCCATCACGATCACGCCGAGACCTGCAGCGGGTGCCTGCGCTTCAAGCGAACCTTTGGAGCGAGTGGATCGTGTCTCCACCCTGCGTTGAGCCGTCATGCGATCGGTACCCCTGTTTCCGGCTGCTTAACAGTACCCCATTTGGACTCCCTATTCAGTGCCGACCCCATCGACGGCGTCGGTGAATACAGTCCACCGGAAACAATCAATTTCATCGCCTCTTCCACGCTAATATCAACCGAGGTGACTTCTCGTTCGGGGACGAGCAAAAAATAGCCCGACGTAGGATTCGGTGAAGTCGGTACATACACATGGATGAGCGGTTCCTGTGCTAAATCCTGCATATCGGTCTTGGTCACACCGGTGACGAAGGCAAAACAGTAGTGGCCGTTCTTGGGAAATTGAATCAGCACCACGCGATGGTACGAACCACGATCTGAAAACGACAAAATGTCCATCATGGACTTCAACGTTGAGTAGATCCCACGCACCAGCGGGACGCGATTCAACAAACCTTCCCACCACTTGACGATCTGCCGCCCCATGAAATTGGCGGCGAGAAGGCCCGTCGTGAATACCAAGAGGACCAATGCTACAATGCCGAGTCCCGGTACGTACCGACCGGGCATCATGCCAGCCAGGAGGTCGCCCAAAATCCCATCCACCGTAACAAACAACGTTTTCAAAATCAGGATGGTTCCCCAGATCGGAGTGATGACCAGGAGGCCTGTCAGAAAGTAGCGTTTTAGTGAGGCTTTTAGCATAAAAATCCGGCAGGATCTGTGAAGGCTCATCATACAGAGATTTACGGGAGCCTCGCAAGCCTTTTGTTGCTATTTTCAATAACTTGGACTACCATCCCGCCCGCTTTGCTCACTGCCAAATCATGAGGTTCCGTGGAGTCAAGAAGGTATCCAGGCAGAGGGTTCTTCATCACACTGGAGGGACCAGAAGGAAGCGGCAAGAGCACACAGACCGTCCGCCTGGTCGCAGCGCTCAAAAAGGCCGGTTACTCGGTCGTCCGCACGAGAGAGCCGGGAGGGACTCCACTAGCGGAAAGAATCCGACGTGCACTGTTGTCAGCATCATCGCGAGAATCGGTTACTGCCGAAACCGAAGCCTTGCTCATCCTAGCTGCACGCAGTCAGCATGTTGCGCACATCATCCTGCCAGCGTTACGGCGGGGGCAGATCGTCGTCTGCGACCGATTCTCCGACTCGACATTTGCTTATCAAGGCTACGGACGGGATCTGAACAAGCACTGGCTACGGAGGGTCAACGACGTGGCGAGCGGAGGGCTTTCACCAGATCTCACGCTCTTGTTCGATCTGCCCGCACCGGCTGGTCTCGCCCGACGGCGGAAGGCGCGGGGTAAACAGAATCGTCTTGATCGGGAGTCGAAGCTCTTTCATCGGAGAGTTCGGCACGGCTTTCTGGTCCTCGCGCGCCAAACTCCTCATCGAATCACAGTAATTGATGCCACCCAACAGGCAGACGACATCGCCATGGTCACACAAGCCCTTGTGTTCAAGCGACTCCCAAGGTATCGTCTCTTGCGAAAGCCGAAGTCTTAAATGCCGTTTCAGGATATCATCGGCCATGAACATCCAATCGCCGCTCTCCGGGCAACCGTCGCCCATGGACGCCTGGCCCATGCGTACCTGTTTCACGGTGAATCTTCGATTGGAAAACGCCTCACGGCTCTACGGTTTGCGCAAGCTCTGAATTGCGAGTCGACATCCGACAAGAATGAATTGGACGCATGTGGATCTTGCCGCTCATGTCAGCAGATCAACGCGCGTACGCATCTGGACTTTCTCGTTGTCGAACCAGATCCTGATCAGACCACCCCGCAAATCAAGATCGAGCAAGTTCGCGAAATCGAGCAGCAGGTCATGTACCGCCCCCTCATCGGCGCGCGTAAGATTTGCCTGATCGACGACGCGGATCGCATGACGATCGGCGCGGCCAACGCGCTACTCAAAACCCTCGAAGAGCCTCCAGACCACAGTCAATTTCTCTTGATCTCAAACCGTCCGGCTGCGCTGCCTGCCACGATTCGCTCCCGTTGCCAAGCCCTTCGGTTCTGCACACCGACACGAACGCAGGTGGAAGCGGCCCTGATCCTTCAGCGCAACGTGCCTCCGGCCGAGGCCAGATTCTTGGCGATGGTGTCGGAGGGGCGCATAGGAGAAGCACTCACGAACGACATGATGGCCCTACGAACACGGCAGAAAGAGTTTCTCGAACTGGTGCAGCCGAAATCATTGCAATCAACGACGGCCATCTTATCGGCCGCCGAAGCCATCGCGAAAGCCGACCGTGCCCAGGACGTTTTGGGGTGGCTGGCCCGATGGATACGAGACCTTGTGCTCATTCAAGTCGAGGGTGATCGTGACCAACTGTTCTATGTCGATCAGTTGGCGACACTTGAAGCCTATGCTCGTCAGGCCAATACGGATATCTTGCTGGATCTCATGAAAGACATTGAATTCACGGAACAGAACGCAACCCGCCACCTCAACTTGCACATGGCGCTGGAGACGATTTTGCTCCGCCTGCGTGACGCAGTGATACCGCAGTCCGCGTCGCTCCCAGCCTAGCTTTCGTCGGCAGCAAACTGTTATCTTTTTACTCGACCATGAGCGCCCCGAATACCTTCTACATCACCACGCCGATCTATTACGTGAACGACGTGCCGCACATCGGCCACGCCTATACAACTGTTGCCGCGGATGTGCTCGCACGATACTGGCGCCTGCGGGGACGCGATGTGTTTTTCCTGACCGGTCTTGATGAGCACGGCCAGAAAGTTCAACAGGCTGCGGCGAAGGCCGGCATCGAGCCGCAGGCCTATTGCGATAAGCTCGCGCCGGAATTCGAGAGATTATGGACAAAGCTGAATATCTCTCACAATGCGTTTATCCGTACCAGTGAAAGCGGGCACAAAACTATCGTTCAACGATATCTTCAGAAATTGTTCGATAACCAATTGATCTATAGTGATCAATACACTGGATGGTACTGCACATTTGACGAGCGATTCTGGACCGAGAAGGACGTGGTTGATGGCCTCTGTCCAGACTGCCAACGTCCGGTCGAGAAGCTCAGTGAGCGCAATTATTTCTTCAAGATGAGCCAGTTCCAGGATCGCTTAATCGACCACATCAAGAAGCACGGACCCTTCATCCGCCCCGAGTCTCGACGCAATGAAGTCCTCGGCTTTCTGACCACACAAAAGCTCGGCGACCTGTCGATTTCGCGCCCTAAGTCTCGTCTGTCATGGGGGATCGAACTCCCGTTCGATAAGGACTACGTCACCTACGTCTGGTTCGATGCCTTGGTGAATTATCTCTCGGCGCTGGAATACAAACTGCAGACTCCTTCTGTCGAGCGGTACTGGCCCGCATCGGTTCATCTGATCGGAAAAGACATCCTCACAACACATGCCGTCTATTGGTCCACTATGCTGATGGCACTGAACCTTCCGTTGCCAGAAACGATCTTTGCGCATGGTTGGTGGACGGTCGACGGCGACAAGATGTCGAAGAGTCGCGGGAATGTCATCGATCCCTACCGGATGGTGGACCACTTTGGTACCGATGCCTTTCGTTATTTCCTTCTGCGAGAAGTTCCGTTTGGGCAGGATGGAGATTTTTCACCCGATGCCATGGTCGCGAGGATCAATAGCGATTTGGCAAATGGCATCGGTAATCTTTTGAGCAGAACACTTACAATGATTGAACGTTTTAATGAGGGGAAAGTTCCAGAACGTGGTACTTCATCATATGAATGGACTGAAGAGACAATCAAACGCGAGGTGCAAGCCAGACCCGAAGTAATGTATCAACACTTCTCCACTTTCCGATTTAAAGATGATCTGGAGGGAATAGGTTGGATCATCAAGCTTTGCGACCAACTCATTGATGAATCCCAACCTTGGAGGCTTCACAAGAAAGAAGATGGTAAACTCAAACTGCAAAATGTTCTCAACACTCTAGCCAAAACACTGCGAGCCTTGTCTATTTTCCTTTATCCGTATACTCCCCGTATCTCCGAAGAAATACAGAACCAACTCGGTGTATCGATCGACTGGTCTAAACCTCTACTAGACGAGAAAGTTCTGTGGGACACCCCGCTCGCGGGGACGACTGTCCGAAGCGGAAAACCACTGTTTCCACGCATCGAGTCCAAACCACAAGGAGCCATGACAGTGAGTGACGCACAGACTCCTCCACAACCAACGACAACCTCATTATCGCCTGCTGGTGCTGCGTCTCAAGTTCAAGCCCAGCCTGCGTCAGCGCCAGCACAGATCACCATCGATGACTTCCAGAAAATTCAGCTCAAGACTGCCAAGGTCCTGGCCGCGGAGCGAGTTCCCAAGTCTGAGAAGCTGATCAAGTTACAGATCAGTCTCGGGAGAGACCAGCGACAGATCGTAGCCGGTATCGGGAAGAAATACGAACCTGAAGCCCTGGTCGGGAAAACGATCGTGGTCGTCGCAAACCTCAAGCCGGCAAAGCTTATGGGGGTTGACTCCCAGGGAATGGTCCTGGCTGCCGGCGACAGCGAGGTACAGGGTCTGATCACGATCCTTGAAGAGGTCGACCCCGGCACCAAGGTCAAATGAATCGAGGAGTTTCTTTTTGTCTCGTTCTGGCTGCGCTACTTCTCACCCCTCTTCCTTGTCTAGGAATCCCCGCAGAAGGTGAGCCTCCACCTGACCCCCACCTTAACGATCCGAAACCGACGATCATCTTGGTGCGTGTCGTGGCCCATGGTTCGATGGTCTTGGGCAAGGACGTAGGCGGCGCGCGCGTCACGATCGCTGATATCGCCACAAAGGAAATCCTCGCGACTGGCCTCCAGCAGGGCGAAGCTGGCGACCAAAATCAAATCATGCGCACGCCGCATATGATGGAGGAACCGCGCTACAGTTCCAGCCCCTCCGCCGTGTTCATGGCGACGCTCGAACTCACCCGCCCGATCCTGGTTGAAGTGACCGCCGAGGGGCCATTGGCCTACCCCGCTGCGGCACAACGGGTCTCAGAAACCGTCTGGTTGATTCCTGGACATGACCTGACAAATGACGGGATTGTGCTGCATCTCTACGGCTATATCATTCAAATTGAACACCCCAAACCAGGTGAGTCTTTGATCGCGAAGGACGACGTCCTTCTTCGGGCCTCTGTGCGCACGCTCTCCGGCGCGCTCGTGCGACCGCACGGCGATTGGGATTCACGAAAAGCTCACATCTACGGAGAAGTGTTGATCGGGGATCGGGTGATTGAACGCCTTCAGATGTTTTACAGTGGGGAACGAGCCAGCTTTGAAGCCCCATTTTTTGTGCCGCTTCTCAAAGATGCGCCGGATGGCATTACGCTGCGAGTAGTCGCAGCTGACCCGGCCAGCGGAAATTTTGGAATGGGACAGGCAAAATTTCCTGTCCTCAGTGAACGACTACCTCCGAGAAAGCCGTGACCCTCGACCTGAGAACATCCTACATGAAACAGTCGTTTCCCCTCGTGATCGTCCTTGCCGGTTGGACGTTGCTCGCCGGGCCAGCCTTCGCACAAGACCAGCATCAGCACCGCCGACCGGAGAACATCACACAATACTTAGAACACCTCGACAGTCCCGAGCGGGATCAGTACCAGAAACCTCTCCAAGTAATTGAGGCGCTGAACCTGAAGCCGGGCCAAGCGGTCGCCGATCTCGGGTCAGGCTCCGGCTACTTCACGAGGCGATTGGTAGGAGCTGTGACGGAATCTGGAAAGGTCTATGTGATCGATGTGGAGCCTGAGATGCTACAGTACGTGGAGAACAGCCTCGTGCACACGCACGCGCCCTACAGCGCGGAATTCATCCTGGCGAGGCCCGATAACCCGAAGCTGCCGGTTGAATCGGTGGACCTCATTTTTGTCTGCAACGTCTTTCACCATCTGGAAGACCGCACGAGTTACTTCCGCAATGTGCGATCGGCACTCAAGTCGGGTGGACGAATCGCCATCATTGACTTCTACCACGACGAGCGATCGGGCGAGCTCGGCTTCCCGAAGCAGCATCTTGTCCCACAAGACAAGGCCATTGCTGAGATGACGGCAGCTGGTTACCGGCTCGAACGAGAGCATGACTTTCTTCCACGCCAATACTTTCTTGAATTTGTGCCGCGACCTTCCGCTCAATAACTCAACTTGCTTTTTGCCAATTCCTACGAGCGCTTGCCGTCTTCCCCCGACCGTGCGACACTATACGCATGCCGACCCTCGCGACCTATAAGGAGCTTCGTTTCCGACTCTCTCTCGCACTGGCCCTGAATGCGATCATCATCACGGCCGAGTTCATCGGCGGATTGATTCTCAACAGTGTCGGCTTAATCAGCGACGCTGGACATAATCTCATCGATCAGGGCTCATTGTTCCTGGCCCTTTACGCACATCTGTTGACGACAAAACCAGCCAGTGAAACACGCACGTTTGGGTATCATCGGGCCGGCATCATCGCCGCATTTCTGAACTCATTTATCCTGTTGCTGACCGCAGTCGGTATCGCAGTGGTCGGAATTAAGCGGCTCCTCCAGCCGGTTCCCGTCGACGGCACCTGGGTGATGGCGATCGCGGCGCTGAGCTTTGTGGCCAATTTGAGTATCGCGATTCTGCTGCAGCATGGGGCCAAGGATGATCTCAATATCCGGAGTGCGTTCTGGCATATGCTCGGAGACGCGTGGGTGTCGCTTGGGGTAGTCATCAGCGGTGGAGCCATTTTGCTGACCGGTTGGACGATTCTCGACCCTCTTGTGAGCCTTCTCGTGGTTGTGGCGATCGTGAGGGGAGCGTGGCCGCTGTTCAAGGAATCGCTGGAGGTGCTCCTGGAATCAACGCCACCGCGGATCAGCGCCTCTTACGTGGCCGCGATGATTGAATCCATCCCGGGCGTCAAGAACGTCCATGATCTCCATATCTGGGCCGTGGAACCGCGTCTGATCATGCTCACCTGTCATGTGCTCGTTGATGGAGAGGATGAAGCACTCACGAATAGCCTCCTTCGAACGATCAGAAGTCGCATCGCGTCAGACTTCGGCATCAAGCACATGACCATTCAACTGGAATCAGCCTGCTGCCACCCCGAGGCGGTCCACTGCGACTTGTCGAAGCTGGCCGACCAACATCACGAGTTTGAGACTACCTCCCACCATCATTGAGCTTTCCACTGAGCGCAGCCCTCGGTAAAATACCGGCCGACGCACGATCCATTTAAAGAAAGACTATATATTGAGACCAGAGTATGCCAGTTCCGTTCTATGTACTATGTGGGTCGCTCGGGGCGGGTAAAACCACGCTGCTGATGCGACTCCTGGAATACTGGAAGGCACAACGCCGACTGGTAGGTGTCTTAATGAACGAAGCAGGAGAGGTAAGCATCGACGGACCACGAGCCGGGACGATCGCAGAACAGGTACTCAATCTCGCTGGCGGGTGCGTGTGTTGTGACACGAAGGAAGATCTCTCATGGGGCATCGCACAACTTGTCAGGGATTACGAATCAGACGTGGTGATTCTAGAATGTTCAGGTATGGCTGACCCGATGGAGGTCGTCGATGCCGTCACCGATCTCTACACCGCCCGCCTGGTACAACTCGAACGCGTGATCGCCTTACTCCAACCGCTCTCGATCGAGCAAAGCAGCTCCAGCGCCTATGTCACGTCCCAAGCCATCCGCTGTGCCGACGAGCTGATTCTCAACAAGCGTGACCTCTATATTGCCGGGCACTGGGATCTGTTCAAATCTTCGATCGTGAGTCAGAACCCTTACGCACGACTCTGGGAAACCAGCCATGCCAGGGTTGATCTGACATCGCTCTTGGCCCCGATCGACTCAACCAACCCTGCCTTAAGGTCGAACGTCGTGTTCGACAGACTGCGATCATCCCGTCGGGATAGCCACACGGCGTATCATCCCATCGCCACCACTGTCCACCTGCCGGGTCCACTGAACCGCCAACGTTTTCTGGCCTGGATGGATAAGTTTCCGAAAGAACTCGACCGCGCGAAGGGGTTCTTTCGATTCCAGGATGACCCTGCTTTGCAAGAATTCCAATATGCGCCGCCAACCCGCGCAACAATAACACCTGTCACACTCCTCGACGAACCAGTACCAGCCATCGTGCTGATCGGGCGAGGCTACGATATTGATCAACTATGTACGGGACTCGTCTCGTGTCTAGACGATCAGAAGCGACTCTAACGATTATCGCCGACGGGGACTTTAGTCGAAGTAGGCATCAATGGCGGGACGGATCGTCGACGAAACTTTGGCCACTGCAAGAGGAGCCACGCCACTCCCGCTCCACAGCAACCACCAATCAACCAGCCACTCACTACATCAGTCACATAGTGGGCCCCGAGATAGACTCGCGCAAGCCCGATCAGTGCGACCAACGGCCAACTCACCCAGCCGGATCGCGGATGCAGCACCTGGAAGAATGCCGCTACGGTCGCCGTATTGATCGCGTGGTTTGAGGGAAATCCGAACATCTTCCCACAGCCCTCGATCTGGTGGAGATCCCGCAACACCATACAGGGCCTGGGACGCGCTACGAGGTCTTTGATTCGCGCACCTACAAAATCTAGCAGGCCGACGGACGCTGCTAATACAGGCCCCGCCAACAATGCTTCTCGCCACGAGACCCAGCACCAATAGCCGGCTAGTAAGATTCCTGGGACCCAAAGCGTACCTCTGGCGGAAAGGGTCTCAGCGAGCCAGTCTAAGGAGCTGGACCCTCCGGCGAAGGCGTTGATGGCGCGAAGCAGGGACTCGTCCCAGTTCATAAGGGTGACGATAGAGGGTCTTCCGTAATTCGTCAACCGGCAAACGAAAAAACAGTCTTTCGGGTATCTCCGGTCTGCCTGGTTGTTCGCAGGAGTGTCTTCTTGCCCGCGCTATCAGCTATCGGCCGTAAACCAATCGCTCTTGTCATTGTCACCGTGTCCTGAAATGAATCCTGACCGTCAATTCACCGTCGATTGGGTCATCGCCCTTCATTTGGGGGTCGAAAGTCCACCTATTGAGCGCGGCGATTCCGGCCTGGGTCAGCTCCCGATGCTTCGCCGGTTCCAGAACCACCACCGTGACTCGCGCATCTTTGCTGACCAGCATGCGGGCTTTCATCCAATCATCGATTACCTTCCCATCCAACGCAGGAGGAATCGCCGGCCAAGGAGTAGATTTTGGAACAGGCCCCAGCTGCTGATCCTTGTTCAGCGGCAATCCATGAACATGGACTTCCGGAAGCTCTAGGACATCCTCCTGGTGGTCCGCTTCGTGCGTGGCCTCATCGCCGCTCACCGCAAGAGCTGTGAGCGGCACGGCAGAGAGCAACAGAAAGATAAGACCTGCCCACCATCTTAGGATCAGCATACGATTCCAGGATGGGTTGTTTTGTGGTGATGCTCAAAACAGCTATTCAATCTCAGCCGCCCGACCACGGCACGCCGAAACGCACCTTTGCCCGGCAACGTCGCAGGGCCCGACGCGTACTTCTCCCTCGTATGTGTAGGCGCTTGATGGCTCAAGAATAGAACTGGGAGCCGTTTCCAGCATCATACTAGAAGAACCATTGGGCACGGAAGAAGAACGATCGTGGCAGCCCCGCATGGGCCACGCCGAGCCCGATACTGCCTGCGCCCGTGTTGTAGAAGTACTTCTGGTCCAGCAAGTTGATGACATCGAACCCGACTAGCATCTTTTGCTGATCCCATGGCAGAGTAAACGTGTGCGTGACTGAGGCATTATACGTGGTCCATGACTGGAAGTGCGAGGAGTTGGTGAGCACAGCTTCATTCGCCGCAGTCCGCAGGCCCGAACCATAGAGCATCTCACCCGAAATGGTGGTCCTTTCCCGGAATCGGTAGGCCACCACTGCTGAACTCGTGATCAACTGTGAGTGGTCGCAGAAGACGCCGCCTGGCGTATTGATGTCAGCAATTTCCTTCGCATCAAGCAGGTATTGTCCCGACTGTAGCCCGTTGCCCTTGCACCGGCCCCACGCCACATTGCCGCGTGCACTGAGGTCGTCGGTGAGTTTCATTTTCAGGGCCCCGTCGATGCCCTCTTGATAGCCCCACTGGAAGGCAAAGAAGTTCAGCATCGGGGTGGTTCCAAACTGGCCCGCATCGGACTGAAAGTGATTTCGTTTGTAATAGGCCGTCAGCTCCAGCGTGACCCAGTTGTTCAAGGCGTGGTAACTGCCCACCTCGAAATAATTAGCGCGTTCTGATCTGGGGCTGAATCCTGTCGGGTCGTCCGGTTGCGCCGTCGTTCCCGCGAGATTCACCTTGGTGAACGCGATCTGCTCGACATTCGGAGGGGTAAACAGCCGGCTATAGTAGGCATGGAAGACGTTTGACTGATTCAGCTTGTACGTGAGACCGATGCGCGGACTGAGCTGCCCCTCATCGTAGAAGCTTTGAACCTGGTCATACCGCACACCAAAGTTGAGGGTCCAGTCGTTCAGGGTCCATTGATCTTGGACCCACACCTCCTCGCGCTTCTGGATGTTGGTGTTGGCAGCGGATTGCGTGAGGAGCGGTCCGACCGGAAGGCCAGTCGCGGGGTCCACGGCGAAGTCAAACAATTGGAACTGATTCTGCGCGTTCGTGTACTGGAACTGAAATCCCGTCTTGACGAGATGGCTCTTGTTCGGAATCCAAGAATAATCGAGCCGGGTCCCGAGCGAGTAGGCCTTCCGCGTCTGATTAGCCGTCTGCTCTTCAGGGACATAGGCCAGGGTATTGAAGGGGTCAGTGGTGAAGTTTGCATAGGAATTCCTGAAAAAGCCGGCTAACTGGAAAAAATTGGTGGCATTCACATCATGGCGCCACACGAGATGCGTGTACTGGGAATTCTCATGTTGGTTCTGGTTTACTGCCTGGGAAGGTGCGTGGGAGAAGGTTGGGTCCTGCGCCTGAAGGAGCGGCAGCACGTCTTGGTTCACTGCCAAGCCCGGGGTGGTCGGAATCTGATACTTCGCCACCGCGTTCAGAAACACCCAGCTCAAGCTGTTGCGATTGTCGTGTTGATAGTCACCGCGCAGATAGGTTTGATTGCGCTCGCTCTGATCGTGAAAGACCGAATGGCCTTCCGTGGGCGGCTCAATGCCGCGATTGGTCGTGGTATAGCTGTTCAGGACATAGTAGCGGAACTTCTCGCCAACCGTGCCCCCGTACTCGAAAGACGGGTTCACGGTCTGGTTCGAACCGCCGAACATTTGAGCCGAGCCGAATGAAGGGCGCGTTCCGCTCTTGCTGGTGATATCCACCACGATTGCTGTCTTATTCCCATACTGCGCCTCCATGCCGCCCAAGATGATATCAGCGCGCTCCCACATCCGCGGCGAAATCACATCGGTGAAGGTCGAGCTTACCCCCTCCGGAATCGGCACTCCGTCAATCCGGAACTGTTGGTTCGCATGGTCCTGGCGAATGTGCGTTTGCCCCAAGGCCCCATACACCACACTCGGAACCGTTTGGAGAACCTCCGCGACGGTATTATTGTTTCCGCGCGGGAGGGTCTCCACGTCCTTCCGGCTCAATTGATAGGTCTCGCTGGACGCCTTGTACTGAATCGGAGGCAGCGGGGACACGATTTCCAGCGCAATCTCTTTCGTCAGGGATAATGTGAGAGTCACTGGAGCAGGCCTCTCCTTCCCAATGGTCACCACCGCATATTCGCTGCGGTAGGTCTCTTGGATGGCGCTGACAGAATAGGTCCCTTCTTCCGACACCGTCACAGAAAACTCGCCGGCCTGATTCGTGACGCCCTGTGTGACGACATTCCCTTCCTGATCGCGCACCTGCACGAT
>UEXT01000624.1_pt1 | contig 15477 bp, 12 predicted proteins | sample 4301081 | NCBI WGS metagenome assembly UEXT01 (sample SAMEA4773177, study PRJEB27434) | metagenome | biome: 2259; feature: agricultural soil; material: soil | place: USA | collected 2014-09 | depth 0.25 m
CACTATGGAAAGCAGTCGGCAGGCCAAGCAGGCAGCTGTAACTACACTAACTCCGCCTTCGTGGGATCTCCCTCCGCTACTATCACGGGACTCGATCCCAACACACAGTATTTCTTCGCGGTCAGCGCCTACAACGGCGTCGAAAGTGCCTGTTCCAACGAAGTGTCGACGATCACTCAGGCAGCCGCATAAGTTGTTGCCGGTTCTCTGAGGCCTTCTTCCATCGTTCATTGACTCCCGTCCCCTCGGTTTGTTAGCCTGACCTCTCACTGCACAAGGCTTCGTTGCATGGCTCTTTCGGGAGCTGTGCGTTCCATTCACTACAGATCCCTGGAAGGAGACTGCATGGTCGGTTCAACGATATCATCCGAGCTTGTCAACGAACTTCACAACAGAGCGACGCAGCTCCGAATCGACAGCGTGAGAGCTACCTCTGAAGCCGGAAGTGGCCATCCATCCAGTTGCTGCTCAGCTGCCGAGATTGTGGCAGCACTCTTCTTCTCAGTCATGCGCTATGACCCACACAATCCAAAAGCCCCGAATAGCGATCGGTTTATTCTTTCAAAGGGCCATGCGGCACCGCTGCTCTATGCAGCCTGGGCTCAAGCAGGGCTCTTTCCCCAAAGCGATCTGTTGAAATTGCGAACCCTCGCATCCGATTTAGAAGGACACCCGACTCCCCGCTTATCGTTTGTCGACATGGCCACCGGCTCCCTTGGACAAGGCTTGCCCGTAGGCATCGGCATCGCCTTGAATGCCAAGCATATCGACAAGCTCGACCATCGCACCTATGTGCTGATGGGTGACGGAGAATCCTCCGAAGGGTCTGTATGGGAAGCAGTGGAAGCGGCTCGCCATCATCAACTCGACAATTTGTGCACCATTGTGGACGTCAACCGGCTGGGCCAAAGCGATCCGACCATGCTGCAGCACGATATGGAGGCTTATCGTTCACGATGGAGCGGGTTTGGCTGGCACACCATCGTATTGGATGGACACGATCTTACGGCATTGCTCGCAGCCTTCGACGAAGCATCACGGGTTAAAGGAAAACCCAGCGTCGTGCTGGCCAAGACATTTAAGGGACGCGGCATCTCCTTCATGGAAAACCAGCCCAACTGGCATGGGAAACCAATTCCCAAGGGAGAAGAAACACAGAAGGCCATCGATGAATTGACTAAACAGCTCAAGCCCGGCAGTGCCTCGACGCAGATTAAGAAGCCGTCAGCACCGGCTCTGAATTCCTTTGCCATCAAGCCGCTTCCGACGTCCCCATATAAAAAGGGAGACTCCGCCGCCACGCGGGAAGCATTCGGCCTAGCTCTCGAAGCCCTGGGATCAGTGAACCCCCTGGTTGTAGGACTTGATGCGGACGTGAAAAACTCAACTTATACCGAGAAATTTGGCAAAAAGTTTCCTGACCGATTTTTCGAGACCTTCATCGCGGAACAGAATATGGTCGGCGCAGCGGCCGGACTAGCGGCGTGCGGGAAGATTCCGTTTGTGGCGACGTTTGCCTGTTTCCTTACACGCGCGTACGACTTCATCCGCATGGCGGCCATCAGCCAATCGAACATCAAGCTCGTCGGAACCCATGTAGGTGTCAGCATCGGCGATGACGGTCCTTCTCAAATGGGTTTGGAGGACATCGCGATGATGGCCGCCCAGCCGGAGGTAACCGTGCTCTATCCTTCCGATGCCACCACCACCTACCGCCTGGTCGAACTGGCGGCGAATCACAAGGGCATGGTGTACTTGCGCGCCGGTCGACCGAAGACGCCCGTGCTGTATGGACCCGAAGAGCAATTTCAAATCGGGGGCAGCAAGCTCGTTCGTCAGAGCGCGTCGGATACCCTGACGATTGTGGCCGCAGGTGTCACCCTCTTTGAAGCCCTCAAGGCCCATGATCAGCTGAAGGCCGCGGGAATTTCTGTGCGCGTGATCGACCTCTACAGTATTGTCCCGATTGACCGGGCCACCTTAATGGACAGCGCACGGGTTACGCAGGGCAGAATCTTGACCGTGGAAGATCACTATGCCCACGGTGGATTGGGCGACGCTGTTCTCAGTGCTGTGGGTTCAGAAGGCATTCGAGTCCACAAGTTGGCGATCCGCGCGATTCCCCATAGTGGAAAGCCAGAAGAACTTGTGGATCACTTTGGGATCGGAGCGCGATCGATTGTTGAAGCAGTCAAACAAATCCTCAAGTAAACGGTCTGGTTCGGACCTTCCTCACGGGCTCGACCGAATTCCCCTCCTGAATATTCTGGCCCGATCAGACCGTCAACGCATGCTTCAGGAGCTCACCGAATCCCATTACGGGAAGAACGACGTGATCTTCCGTGAGGGCGACCCCACCGAATACTTTCACATCGTGAAGGAAGGAACAGTGAAGTGCGTGAAGTCCACGCCTGATGGAAAAGAGTGCACCATCAAGATGTTGATGCCAGGCGATCTGTTTTGCTGTGACGCCGCGGCCTTTGAAGGTGCCTGCCATCCCGGTACCGCTCGACCAATGGGAAATGTCAGCATTCTGCGCCTAAGCAAGAAATCCTACCTCGACATGCTGCGACGTAACCCGGACGCCGCGATCGAGGTCATCAAGTATCTGGGCACCCGGTTGTATGAAGCACAGGAAAAAACCAAGATCCTAGCGTTGGACCGCGCCGACCAGCGCCTTGCATCACTCCTTATCGACCTTGCGACTCGTAACAGCACAAAAGATCCCCAAGGCATCCGCTTGAACATCCGACTGACCCGGCAAGACATGGCCAACATGATGGGGATCACCACGGAGACAGCCATCCGAATCATGGGTCGATTCAAGCGTGATCGCCTCGTCTCCGGCACCGCCAACCGTCTCGTGATTCGCGACCTTCCCCGGTTGAAGACGCTTGCCACAGCCTGATAGCGCCCCCGAAGCCAGCGGCTCCGTTACTGGCACAAATATGACATTAGTCATATTTTCGCTTATGACTTCTGTGTATGCTTCCTTTTTTCATCGGGAATAAAGGGCAAACAGATCGAGTACAAGCAGGCGTTCGAGCCTGAATTTATTTTTACATAGGAGAAACGACATCATGACGCAATCATCAAGGGCCTCTTGCTTGCTCACTGGTGCGGCTAGCCTGCTGGCTGCAGCCATAACGATCCCTTCACCCGCCTGGGCCAAAACTCACGAGATCGCGATGACCGCCGTCGAAACCGACGTCGTGATCGACGGCAGCGGCGAGAAGTACGCGGCCTGGACGTTTAACGGCCAAATGCCCGGGCCTGTCGTGCGGGTCTCCGAGGGGGATACAGTCAACTTCACATTGACGAATCCCACCGAAAATAAGAATCCTCATGCGATGGATTTCCACGCGGCCGAGATCGACTTTCTCAAGAACTATAGAGCGATCAACGCCGGCGAAACCATCAGTTACACGTTTGTGGCGAAGAAACCCGGCGTCTTCTTCTATCACTGTGGGGCACCTCCGATGATTCAACACGTCGCTCGCGGCATGTTTGGCGCCATCATCGTCGATCCCAAGAATGCGAAAGCCTGGCGCAAGGCGGATCGAGAGTATGTCTTAATTCAGTCTGAGCATTTCAAGAATCCCGGTGACGTGCAGGCCATGTTCGATCGCAAATTCGATGGAATGATGTTCAACGGCGGCATCTTCAAGTACCACCCGTTCGTCACCGGCGGTGGGAAGCTGGATGCCAAGCCAGGCGAACGGGTCCGCATCTATTTTGTGAATGCTGGACCGAACGAGTTTTCCTCGTTCCATCCGATCGGCGAGATTTGGGACAACGTCTACGAGAGCGGCAATCCGGCCAATAGCCTGAGAGGTGTGCAGACTTACGTCGTGGGCCCAGGCAGCGCCGCAACCTTCGACGTGGTGGTGGAGTCCGCCGGCGCATACCCGCTCGTGACCCATTCACTCACGGGCGCGCTCCGTGGAGCGATCGCGGTCCTCGTGGCTTCGCCGGATGCTAAACCAGCACCGTTGATGCCGATGGTGCCCTGGAAGGTAGCGACACCTCAAACCGAGATTACACCAGTTCCAACCCCATAGAAAAAGACAATAGGCCGGTCGTCTCTCATGGGTCGGCCGGCCTCAGCAGACTGTATCGGCTACCGCAAAGAAGAAGAGAAGGAAGAAGATCGTACAGAGGCCACTAGAGTGACTTCCTCGCTAAACTGCGCTGAGGTCAGGAATTCGGCGCGACAAACACCAACACTTTGAGCCGCTGGTTCGTGTGGTTTCTCACTCCATGTTCTTCCCCGGCAGGAGCCATTGTCCCTTGCCCTGGTCCGAGCACCTGCTTCTCCGACCCGACCTGAAAAGTGCCTTGTCCCTCAAGAACTAAATAGACCTTATCCTGCACTCCATGAACATGTCCTTTCTGTTCTTGCCCTGGCTCAAAGCAGTAGATGTCACAGAATAATCGTGTGGTCTGAAACATATTGTTTTTCTTCATCTTATCAGTGCTAAACTGTTGATAGTCAGACATGCTAACTACTTTCATAATAGGTCACTCCTATGTATTTTGCGTCGTCGGCCATGCGGCTTTAGCTAGTAGGCTTTAACTGAGTACCGACAGCTGACGGCTGACTGCTCGTTTCCCCTTGCCGTTTCTCAATCGTTCTCACAATCGAATCGACTGAGACAAGATGGTGAGCAACACCCAACTCTTTCGAGGGAACCCCCATGGCCAGCCCGAGAAGCTGCGGCAGATGAAGGATCGGCAGATTCAGTGACGTATCCACTGCCCGACCAGCCCGATCCTGATAGATATCCAAGCTCATATGGCATAAGGGGCAAGGCGTTACCATGAAATCAGCCCCTCTGTCTTTGGCCTCCTTCATATGGCTCCCCGCCATTGCCATCGCAATCGCTTCCTTTTCAAGAATGATCGGAAATCCGCAACACTGCGTTCGACCTGTGTATGCGACGGGTTCTCCACCAACAGCTTTGATCACTTTCTCTAGCGATTGGGGATTTTCCGGATCGTCGAAACCGAGGTCCCATGAAGGGCGCAAGATGTAACATCCATAAAACGGTGCGATGCGGAACTCTCGCATCGGAATAGATACCAGTCCTCGCAAACGCGCCAGCCCAATTTCTCGAACCACAATCCATAGCAGGTGCTTTACAGAGATCGTCCCGCGATACGAGATCCCTTCCGGTGCCAACATCTGGTTGATTCGATCTAACAATCCAGGCTCCGTTTTGAAGCGTCGATTGGCCGCGCTCATGACCCCCTGACACGTTCCACAGATCGTCATCACATCCAACCTCAACGCCTCCGCTTGAGCGAATGTTCTTGCGTTAAGGGCCAGTGCAATATCAGGGTTCGCTTCCGTCACCACCCCAGCGCCACAACAGGAGGCCGCTGCGAGTTCGACGACTTCGATTCCCAATCGACCAATGATCGCCATTGTCGACTGATACAGCTCGGGGGTCGCCCCCTTGGCCGCACAACCAGGGTACAACGCGTATTTCATAAAGGGAGCTCCTCGATTCTAATCATTCCATACGGCAGTATATGCTAGAAGCGCGACCAAAATCAGGTGGCTTTGACGATGAACGGTTCTTTCGGCTAGGCTGCACGATCAGCAACATATTCATAGTGTAAAGAAAGATGAACCGCGCTGATCGTCGACGCCAAGAGTCGCAGCAGGCAAAGGCCGGACGGCGGTCGGATAGATTAGCTGTCCGTACGCTTCTCGATGAGGGTAAGGCCCACCATCAGGCTGGCCGGCTCTCTGAAGCGGAACAGGCCTATCGTCTCGCGCTCGAGTTGGAACCGCAACATTCCGAAGCGTTCCATCTTCTGGGTCTCCTGATGTACCGGCTTGGTCGATTCAACGAGGCTATTAACTTCATCACGAACGCGATCGATCAGCATTCATCCAATCCACTTTATTGGTTTAACCTGGGTGTCGTCACTCAAAAGGCCGCACGCAGAGAGGACGCGATTCGTGCCTATCGACAGGCAATTACGTTGAACCCGCAATATCTCGACGCCTTCATCAATCTGGGGAACGTACTGAAAGACCATGGCTCCGCTTCGGACGCCAAAGAGGTCTACCAGCAAGCTCTAGCCCTCAACCCGTCGCACGCCGATACGCACAACAACCTCGGCGTTACGTTGAAAGAGGAAGGTCGGCTCGAGGAAGCCATCGACTCGTATCGCCGCGCGCTTCAACTGAAGCCAACGCACCTCGAAGCGTTGAACAATCTCGGCCTTGCCTTGATGGAACGGGGGACATTGCGGGAGGCTATTTTGTCGTTCGAACAGGCCCTCACAATCATGCCCGAGTATCTGAAGGCGCTCTATAATCTCGGTGTGACGCGGTCCTGGGCAGGTGATGACCCGATGGCTGTTGCATGCCTCCAGAAAGCGGCCGACATCAAGCACAATCATGGCCGTCCCGTGACGGAGACGGCTGTCTACCGTTCGCGCATCGCCCACGACTGTGAGCAGATTCAGTACTTGCTTGATCGAGCGATTCTCGGGGAGGAGCATCGTCCCTACTTCCAGGAACTCCAACGACTCCGTAAGGCACTGGATTGTCATCCCTCCCCCGGCAATCGAGTGCCTCTCTCTCTAGATACCCTCGCCCCCGTGGCCCCGTCGTTCAATCGGTTACTTTATCGTGCACCGGCTGAACGCATTCCCCACGGGGCACTCAATCCGGCGCTTGATGTGGCAGCGATTGAATCCAGTTATCTTGCGAGGCAACCGGAAGTCACCTTCATTGATGGCCTCCTGACACAAGAGGCCCTCAACACCCTGCGACGGTTCTGTTGGGAGTCCACGATCTGGAGATTGGACTATGAGAACGGCTATATCGGAGCATTTTTGGGCGATGGATTTGCTACTCCATTGTTGTTCCAAATCGCCGAAGAATTGCGATTGAAATTTCCCCGCATCTTCAAGCAACACCGGCTCACACAGTCCTGGGCCTTTAAATACGACAGCACGCGACGCGGGCTCAACATTCACGCTGATGCCGCGGCAGTGAATGTGAATTTCTGGATCACTTCGGACGAAGCCAATCTGAATCCGGACACCGGCGGGCTCGTCGTGTACGACAAGGAAGCTCCACGAACGTGGAACTTCCGAGACTACAACAATGATCGGAATAAACCGAAGATTTTCGAATGGCTCAAGGAAGTCAATGCACAGGCAGTGAAGATTCCCTATCGAGCCAATCGCGCCGTCGTGTTCAACTCAGACCTGTTTCACGAAACTGACGAAGTCTCGTTTAAGAACGACTATCTCACTCGGCGGATCAACATCACACTTCTGTACGGTTTCCGGCATCAGGCTTAGACCTGTCGCGGATCAGGGTCGTTTCCAGAAAATATGGTGATCATCTCACCGTCAACCCTGAGGTTCTACTGCGGAAGGGCCGTCAGATACATCACAGGCGTGCGATCGATCGCGGTGACAGGCGAGGCAGGAAAGCGTAGTCATGTTGAGTGGGAGAGACTCTGTTCCTCTTGTTGTTGACGTTGATACGGCTCCATTTCGATCTGCTTCACGGCGTGTTGCAAACGAGCCCACTCTTCGGGAGCCATCGTCACGAACTCGAGACCAAACTCCTTGGCACGACTCCACCGGACAACCGCCTGTTGGATTTTGATGGAGGGTTCGTGATCATCCGTTTCGATCAGAACATCGAGGGACGCTCCTGGCTGGACATCGGTCAGGCTGGCAACTCGGCAACCACGAATGGAGAGATCGACGACGGTGCCCTCTCCGCCGATCACATTGATGGTGGAAAATGAACTCCGAAAACGGACCAGGAAGCGAGGGCATTTCCGATTTTCCATCGGCAGACCTCATGAACCAGTGCAATGCTAGCCCTTTATATTGCCGATCGGTCGCAATTCCGCCACTTTTTTTGTGATTCCCGCACGGTCCACCGTGTCAACGACCTCGGAAATGTTCTTATAGGCGAAGCCCGCTTCTTCTGCGAGGCCGGACATTGACACGGCCTTCACGACAATGCCCCTCTGCTTCATCTGGTGCTGGAGTTGCTCGCCACGCACAGATTTCTTCGCCTGTGCACGCGACATCGTTCTTCCGGATCCGTGCATCGTCGAGCCGAACGTGTCCTGCATCGCCCGCTCGGTTCCCACGAGCAGATACGATCCGGTCTCCATGGAGCCTCCACAAATCACCGGCTGGCCCGTCTGCTGGAAGGCAGCTGGGAGATCCGGATCGCCAGGGCCAAAGGCTCGAGTGGAACCTTTGCGATGTACGACCAACTCTCCTTCCTGGTACCGTTCAACCTTGGCGATGTTATGGGCCACGTCGTACACGAGTTCCATACCCAGTTCTTCCGCCGACCGGCCGAACACAGTCGCAAAAGCCTCGCGAACCTGGTGCGTGATGACCTGGCGATTCGCAAACGCCGTATTGGCTGCGCAGTTCATCGCCGCGAAGTACTCCTGCCCTTCGGGCGATCGAAACGGCGCACAGGCCAGTTGCTGATCTTTCAGTGCAATCCCGTAGCGACGCATCGCCTTCTCAAAAATTTTCAGATAGTCGGTGGCAACTTGGTGGCCGAATCCGCGTGATCCGCAATGCACCATCACAACGATTTGATCATGGCCCGTGATGCCGAAGGCAGTAGCAATTTCACGATCAAAGACGCAATCGTTCGACACGACCTGTACTTCGAGATAATGATTGCCTGAGCCCAAGGTCCCCAGTTGGTTAATGCCCCGGTTCACCGCGTGCTCACTGACTTTCTCGGGATCGGCCCCCGCAATGCAGCCACCCTCCTCAATGCGACCCAAGTCACGGTGCCAGCCATAGCCCTGCTCGATGCACCATCGAGCCCCCTTCGTCATGACCGACTCAAGCGTTGCATGGTTGAGCCTGACGAACCCGCTGGCCCCCACTCCCGCCGGCACCTTTCGAAACAGCTCGCTCATTAATCGCTCTAAGCGGGGCTGAACGTCTTCGAGCGTGAGATCGGTCCGAATGAGTCGCATGCCGCAATTGACGTCATAGCCCACGCCGCCAGGAGAGATCACTCCTGTCTGGACATCGAAGGCTGCGACGCCGCCGATGGGAAATCCATAGCCCCAATGGCCATCAGGCATACAGAGGGCATAGCGGCGGATCCCTGGCAAACAGGCAACGTTCGTGACCTGGTCGAAGACTCCGGAGTCCATCGATTGAAGAATCGACGGTGTTGCATAGATCCGAGCCGGCACGAGCATTCCGGATTTTTCGGTGGGAGGAATCTCCCAGACCTGATCGGTCACGCGATTCACAGTCATGGTGGTATTGAGGTTCATCTCAACAGCCTGCCACTCGCCTCTTCCTCATCGTTCCCGCCTATACGTCCAGCACGACCCGTGCATACCATCGGGAACCTCGCTGGCTCACATCATAGAGATGCTTAGTCACACCCTTGACGTCCGCTCGCAATTCTTGTGTCGACGGATCAACCCGCGCTCCGCACAATCGTGCTTGTAGCTCCCACTGGTCAATCGGACGGGTAAGCGTCAGCTGAACATCCCGATACACCACCCCGGCCGCATCCTTCCAATACACAAGATCCGACAGCCAATCAAAAAGGAGCGACGACGCGTCGGTTTCCATTCGTCTGATTGTCCGCTCCCAAGTCCCTTCAACAGTCGCGGGATCTGCCAAGGCTTCAATTAAAGCCTGAGTCGCACCACGAAACAGGTCCTCAACCGAGTCTCCTTCCGCCTCGAACGCCACATCGGCGATGGCGATGTCATCCAGAACTCTATAGGTGTACGTCATGGCGATTAGGCCGACGGCATGCGGCGAACGCGCTGGAAGATGGCGCGAATCTGATTAAGTCCCGGAAGTCGATGGCCGAGTGGATTCGGGACTTTACCTTTGAGCAGCATTCGGAGACCAAGCGGAAGCACGTGGAGCAACCGACCCAGATCGAAGCCCACGACCTTCAGCGGCATCAGCGCTTCATTCAAGCGCCCTTCTCGTTCGATGAGCTGGCTGAAGCCGATGATGTGGCGGGCTCCCCCCATGCTGGTCAAACCTTGCTCGATCGACGCCCGTCGCAGCCGGACAATGGCTTCCATCGGTTTCACGTCCTTAGGGCAGACCTGTACGCAGAAGTTGCAGCGCGTGCAATCCCAGAGACCATGATCGTCCTGAAGCGCCGATAGTCTCGCGCGCTTCGAAAATGACGATTCGCGCGGATCAGCCAGAAAACGATCCACCTTCGCTAAGGCTGCTGGTCCAGCGAACTGTTTAGACACGGCGTGGACGGTGCAGGCCGCTACACAGGCTCCGCACATGATGCAGGCGTCGACATTGTGAAATTGCGGCGGACGATGCGTCGGGACAGTCACTGGGGACGGCGCGTGTTCTTCGATAGCGCGAGACGAGGTCACAAGCCACGGATGGACGTCCCGAATCTTTGTCCAGAACGGAGCCATATCCACCACGAGGTCTTTGATAACTGGAAGATTCTTCAACGGCGCCACAGTGATCGTCCCATGCCGCTCAAATTCCTTGCGCAACGAAGTTCGGCAGGCAAGCTTTTCGCTCCCGTTAATCTCCATCGCACAGGAGCCGCAAATTGCGGAGCGACAGGAATAGCGCAACGAAAGACTCCCGTCGCACTCGTTCTTGAGGCGGATCAACGCATCGAGGACAGTCATGCCACGTCCGACGTCGAGACGGAACTCTTCTGCGTGCGGCGTCGCATCCACTTCGGGATTGAACCGTTGGATGGTAAAAGTGAGGCGCATGGAACTGAATGCTATACCATCAGCATTCGGCCTTCAGCTTCCGGACGATGACAGCTGACGGCTGACAGTTACTCTTTCAATCCAGCTCAAACGTCTTAGGAAAATTCGTGAGATTACGACAGCCGTCGGGGGTGACAAGAACCATGTCTTCGATGCGAACAGCACCGAGCCCGGGATAGTACAGACCGGGTTCGACTGTAACCACATGGCCCTCTTGAAGCAGCGAACCGGTTCGACTAATGCGCGGGGCTTCATGAATATCGAGGCCAACCCCATGTCCCGTGCCGTGAAAGTAGCCCTGCATCCGTCCTTTCACGAGTCCCGTCTTGTAGCCAGCTCTGTCAAACCGCTCGCAGATGCCTTGATGGATCTTCAATCCGTCGGCACCATCTTTAACCTTTCCGATGGCTTCTTCCTGCGCGTCCTTCACGGTGTGATACAGCCTTTTCAGCTCCGGGCTCGGCTTCCCTCGAATCACGGTCCGCGACATGTCGGCGAAATACCGGCTGGCGGCCGATCGAGGAAACACGTCGAAGATGATACTGCGATGTGCCGGCAAGGGTCCGCTGCCTTCATTGTGAGGATCGCAAGCCTGTTCCCCACCCGCGACGATCGTATGTTGGGCAACGCACTCGCACTCCATTAATTTCACATTAATGAGTTTCTTCACTCGTTCCGACGTGAGCGGTGCGTTGTCGAGCCACAGCTTGTCGCCCTTGATTGTCGCTCGTCGCAAGGTGTCATGTGCGGCCGCGACGGCCGCTTCCGTGGCCCGTTGGGCGGCTTCGATGTGGCGAACTTCCTCGGCTGTCTTGACGACGCGCCGCTCGTAAAACGGCTCCCGCTTCGCCTCAATCCGGTAGCCCAGTGCCTGAAGGCGGATAGCATGGCTGAAGGGAAAATTACTTGGCACCAACAGCTGCGTGATCCCGGCATCACGCAGCACCAGATGGACGATGTCCACACTCCCTGGTTCGGCAATCCCCTGGGATTTGACACGTTGTTCAATTTCCGAATACGACAGCACCCGATCGACGGAGGCCTGGTTTTTGGCCCGGTCCATCTCGAGATCGCTCATTACCAGAATCCGTTCACCCTTGATCTCAAGATAGATGAACGGGTCCGGAGCAATGAACTTGGTCGCGTAATAGAGGTTCGAATCTGTCTCGCTGGCAGCGATGAAGACCGTGGCGCGAGGCGCTTGCGGTGTGGCGTCAGACATATGTTGCTCAATCGGAATCTAACACGAGGTCTGAGGTCGGTCAAGGAGCCGAGGGAGCCGGCTCTGACGTGGGTTGACCCTCTTTCTCCATTGTCTTGTCCTCGTCTGGTGTCATGAGGTCGATCGGCAAGGTGACGGTGTTTTTCAGCAAGTCAAAGGCAAGTTGCCCAAGGCCCGTCAGGCCGGCCGCAAATGATTTCATCGGCAAGTAGGTCGTTTCAGGATCTTCGATCGCACCTTTGACTGAGAACATGGCCGTGGCAAACCCCTTCCGGTCGCCGGCAAAAAGTCGACCGAAGAGTGGGATCGTCTTTAGAAACTGCGAATAGGAACCGAATGGGCTCACAGCCCACACCATGTCGAGCTGATCAGTGGGTAAGTCGTAGTTGCCGGCGGCGGTCACTTTGATAATTGGACTATCGATGATGAGATTTTCCGTTTCGAACAGGCCATCTCGCACTGTCACCGTCGCTGTGATCTTGTTGTAGGGGAGCCCTTCCTTTTCAAGATCGACTCTGCCTTGAAGCACAGCCGGCAGGTTCAGGATACTGATGATTTTCCAGATCACCCGTTCTTGCGATTTGAAGATTCGCCCGTCTTGTACCAACACAACGAATTTTCCGTTCAGCGTGGGGAAGACACCGTGCGGGTTACGCCCATGGCCGCGAATTGTCCCGCTTAGCCGCGCCTCCCCTGTCACTGGACCTTTGGATCCAACCAGCTTAAGCAGGTCTTCCACCACCAATCCTGTCGCCCGCGCAGATATTTCTGTATCGGCCGGTTGGTCACGGGGCAATTGCACCACAAGGCGACCTGCGATTTCGCCGTCGGTCGATTGGCCAGTTAACCGATCGACATCGAGGACTCCGTCTTGAATCGTGATCCTGGCAGAGAGACTACCGAACTTGAAATGTTTGTAGTGGCCGCGGGCGATGGTGGCCGTCGCGTTCACTTTGCTGGTCGCAGCCAAGGTCTCCAGGAGTTCCCGGATCGGAGATCGCGCTCCCTTCGGGATCAGCAAATCAATGTCCATATTATTCGATTCGATCTTGGCCGTCACGATCGGTTTCACCGTCCAGTTCCGGATAGTCCCTTCGAGGGACACATCGCTATCCGCCACCTGGAAGGACAACCGCTTCAGCTCCGCCCCGTTACGCACGAGGTGCAGACGGAGGTAGAGATCCTGAATTGGGCCGTCCACGCCCTTCGCCGTCATCAATCCGTTCGTCAGAGCAAGCCATCCCGTCGTCCGCCAGGTTCGCCAATCCCGGTCTTTGCCTTTCACGTCAAGCGATAGTTCGACGTTACCGGCTTCAAATCCTCCCTTCGCAATCCATTCGGGTAGGCTGGAGAGGGACAATGTCCCGGTCGCCAACGCCGCGTCAATCGAGAAGTGCTCGCCCAATTGAACCTTTCCTTTGATTGGGAGGCGAAGCGACGGCAGCTGAAGCTCGATCCGCGTCAGCGTAAGCACAGAGGAGGTCGATAGTTCCCCGTCAAATTGAACTAATGCTGGTGCACCGAGGGGCTTCTCGACCATTCCGGGCAGAGTGACCTTCGCCTCGGTCAAGATCACATCTCCACGTAACCGTGGTGCGGCCGTCGAGCCGGTCAACGCCACATCGCCGCTGAGGATTCCATCGATCGCTCCTTCGGGAAGCGATTTCGGCGGAAGCAATCGCGTCATATGGACCGCATCACCTCGGACGCGGACGAGAAAATTCTGAAACGCGCTGGCGCTCCCTCCGGTCATCCCGCCCTGGACCTCCACCACAAGATCGCCCAAGTGTCCTCTGACTTGATCAAATTGTGTCTCCCCGTCGAGCAGCACAAATCGGCCCTGGAGCGCCGTGAGCCGTTCAGGCAACGAAGGGTTCGTCAGGCTGATTTGTTGCGCCGTGATTTCTCCTCCAGCAAACGTGACCCCTCCCGGCTGATTGAGAGGACCAACCATACGAAATGTCGGCGCCGCCTGACCCTCTACCTCACGGGAGGACGCCAGGACACGGGACAGCCGCTCAGACTTGACTGTTCTGGCGAGGAATTGGAGGAGATCGGCAGCGGGCATCGTCCCCGTAATCTCCAGCTCGAGCCAAGGTCCGGCCTCCAAGAACGAGACCAACGCTTTCCCGTCGCTCATCAAGATCGCGCCATACATACCCGTCAGATTGGAAACGCGAACGCGTCCTGCTTCGACAAGCACGACAGCGGAGATGTCCTTGGCCGGAACACGATCTTCCCCGACCAGGGCCTCTCCGTCGCGCACGCGAAACTCGCCGGTTATTGACAGCTGTGGGCCCGAAATGGAAGAGCCTGTCACCGTCACTGACACAGCCTCAATTTCGCCGCTGACTTGACGATCCTGAATCATGGCAGCCAACTGAGGATGGACCCACTGTGCTGGAATAACAGTTAGGAGCTCGTTCAAACGAATGGGCGCCGAGGCAAACGTGAGCGCAACGGTTGGTTGGGCCGACATCAAGCCAGAGAGGCTGGCTTTACCAGACAACGCGAAGTGTCCTGCCTTTGCTGATAGATCGGACAAGAGTACATCATAGCCGGCGACGCCGGGCTGGGCTCTCACAGCAGTGCTCAGATTGATCGTTCCCCTCAGCTGATCTGGAAGCGGACGAGGGCCGAAGAAATCCGCAACGTCTCGAATATTGAGATTGGCCGCCTCCATGCTGCCGTCAAACTGCAGGACTAAGTGAGAAGAAGCACCCGTCGTGAGTGACGGTTGTTCGGCCCGAGCGATCCTTCCAGCAAGAGACGCTGCAGAAATCCCCGTCTCCGCTCGGTGAACGGCCGAGAGATGCAGATCGGCCTGTCCCCGTTCGGCCCAGATTTTGAGGGCAGCTTCCACCGACTCGAGTTTCATCGATCGGGGACCATCCGGACGTGCCTCGTCGATGATGTTCACCGTCCCGTTTATGAGCGTCGCTTCTCGAATCCGAAATATTCGGCTCATTAACTGCAACGCATCCTGGTCTGTGGCCGCACCTTGGACGACCCGATCAAGGACATTCCAATGTCCGCTTCGGTCCCGCCGCAGCGTGAGGGTCGGTTCTTCGATGACCAGCCGCTTGCCTACCACCTGCTTGCGAAGCAAGGGCAAGAGGCGCAGGACGAGGTCTACTTTTTTAGCCGACAATACCACCTGATCGGACTGCCGGTCGTGGATTCCGACTTGCGTCAGCTCCAGACGAATGTTCGGAAACAAGACGAATTTGATCCGGTGGACGTCAATCTTTCGTCCAAGATTTTCTTCCAGTTGTATAAGGAAGAATTGTTTAAGGTAATCGTCACCCGTCAGATAGGGCGAAAACAGAAGAAAGGACACACCGGCGACAAGAAGAATGGCACAGAGGATAACGAGAAGCCTCGGTCGGAACACTCAAACTCCGTAGACGAATCAGGCGTAACGTTACGTCATCTTACCGAATCACTTGCATGAAATCCACCAAGTCTGCGTTCTCACAGGGAATTTTCTCC
>UEXT01000071.1_pt1 | contig 15316 bp, 10 predicted proteins | sample 4301081 | NCBI WGS metagenome assembly UEXT01 (sample SAMEA4773177, study PRJEB27434) | metagenome | biome: 2259; feature: agricultural soil; material: soil | place: USA | collected 2014-09 | depth 0.25 m
AGGGGGAGTTGAACCCCCACGAGGGGTGAACCTCGGCGGATTTTGAGTCCGCTGCGTCTGCCAGTTCCGCCATCCCGGCAATTCGTGGAAGTGCTTGATTTTACAGCCTGTTCTCTGTTTCTATTCTTTCTTCTCCCAAACAACAAGTGTGAGACTGTGTAACAAAGTGTGGCGCTTTTCGAGGATTTGCACAGCCCAACCTCATTTTGCCGATGAAATGCTGCGACTCGTTCTCGGGCTTAGATACCCACGACCAAGTCCTAAAAGGGGCACCCGTACGGGATTCTACCACTATTGTCAGCGAATCCGATTTGGCCCGACAGTTAAACCGCTCCGTTCGCACCCCTCTACTGTTTCGCGGCGCGTGGGCAGGCTCGCCACGCATCAAAATCTGGTCGCCTTTAGGATCGACTCTGTCCATGGATGGTTAGCCCAGAAGGAGAGGAAACCACCCGCTAATGTTCCGCTCTTCTGGCCGATGGCTCAGACGCGCTTCCTAGAAACGGTACCGTCCAGTTCGAAACAAACCTGCCGAGCCGTGCCAACGTCCGGTTTGCCCGTGATTTGCCCTCTACCGCGTAACGAATTGAGACGATGAACTCCGGCGTTGAGAACACCACGTCGAACATATCAAGAAATAACGAGCAAGACAGCCGTTTATGGAACTTTATCAACGGGAGTGCGGCTGCGCGTCTCGGACGTTGTACAAAGATAATTGCGATAAGAGCACAGATCCTTCAGCAACTCTTTCGAGTCCTCAAGAATCTTGGCCTTCTCCGTTTCACCAACCAGCAAGATGATGTAATCGTCGCGACCGGGGCTCATGTTCAGGATGAACGGATGCTGCTTATCGAAACCGTGGCCACCGATGTCTGCGTCTTTCACGCCGGGTGCATAAAACATGTAATGCGGCATGTTCATAGTCACGGGTGCCGGCGCGGCAGTGTAGCCGCGCATGATAGGCGCAATCATATAGGAGACTCCCGTGCGCGAAGGATTCGGAGCGGCCGGTGTACCAAGTCTTTTGGTAACAAGTTCGTAGACCTGCTTCGAATTCAGACCGCGGGCTCTCAATTCGGCGGCATAGAAGTAGTCCTGGAGCAGTGTCTTTGAACCTTCAGAGTCGTAGCAAACCGGCCAGTAGATATCGTCGCGAAATGGCGGGCTGGGCCACTGCCAGTCACTTCGTACGACAATACAGCTCACACCATTTGTTCCCTGCCTCGCGATTACGTACCCTTTGCCTGGGTCCAGGATGTATACGGTCGCATTGTCCCGCAAATGTGGAGGCGCAGCGCTCGAGGCAAAACGAATCTCCAGTGCTTCCGGCATTTTCTCGAGCTTTGGGGGCACTCCGGTTTCAGGTGTATTCGTCTGCGAGTGAGACGGCCAAAGCAGAAGAATTTCTAAGATCAGAAAGAATCCTATGTTCCTCACCATTTCCTGCTCCTTCTGAGAGTTTCCGTCGCAAGTTCACTTGGACGTTCCCACATCAACGATTCTTGCAGTCCCTTTCTCGGCACACTCTCGAAATTTCCGTGTTAGATAACGCGATTCAGAATCGGTAATCCTTGCCCTAAGCGTTGTACGTTTGCGGCCACGGCGTCTGCGATCTGTCCATACGATTCTTCTGTAACCCCGGCAATGTGAGGGGAGGCGATGACGTTAGGCAATTGCAGCAGGGGATCGTCGGCCGAAATTGGTTCCTGCCAGAACACGTCCAGGCCGACGCCAGCCAACCGACCGCCTGCAACCGCACTATAAAGACTGTCGTAGTCAATCAACGCTCCGCGCGATGTGTTTACCAAATAGGCTGCCTCGGGCAACATTGCCAGGACAGTACTATCGACAAGACCACGGGTTTCAGCTGACAATCGAACACACAAGATCAGAATCTCAGTTTCGCGAAGGCAGGCTTCCCGCTCCTCCGTCCTGTAGCATCCATCCAATCCAAACGTCGCTACTTTTGGTGCTTTCGGGTCGCGCGTAAGGCCGAGAATTGTCGCATTCAGCGCTCGCAAACGCCGTGTCAACGCAAGCGCCGTCGCTCCTAGCCCCCAAAGACAGACTGTGCGTCCCGCCAGCATACGTCCCATCGGGGCGCCAAGGATTCCTGACCGGATGTTAGCTTGCGCGATCGGTGATTGTCGAAGCAATGAGAGAGTCAGCAACAGCGCATGTTCTGCCACGGAATCGGCGTTGTTACCCGAGGCCGGCACATTGGCTACCCAGATGCCGCGAACACGGGCGGCATCGAGATCCACGCCTTCGAGTCCAGAACCCCATTGTTGAACGAGGCGGAAAGTTCCCGCTTCCAGAAGGGCCTCGTCCAGAATGGTCATCATGGGGATCACGACATCGCAGCTTGCCAGCGCTTTGCGAAGGTTGATGCCGTCGCACACGACGATTTCGTCTTGGCCGGAGGGCAACCGCTCTTTCAGCAGCGAGCGAGAGGCAGGAAAGCAATCACCACAAAACAGAATGCGCACAGCTCTCCTCCCGAAAGATCATTCGCTATGGCAAACAAGGTTTTCTTGCTCGCAGTCTCGAACAAATCAGTCTTTGCGGCTCCGAATCGACAGGGCGCTCGGCATCGGCGCGGATGTCGGAAAGCGCAGCAGCCACTCCGGTACCGTCAAGCGTCTGCACGCGCAGCGAATAGAGATTTCGCTCCTCGATTTGCTTGACATTCCGCAGAAGAGAATTTAGGTCGTCCCAGATGGTAATAAATCGCCCCGACAAACTGTCCGCACGCCCTGACGCCAATTCGAGAACCAGGCACGATGGGCGTTCCACGGGCACATCGAGGCCTTCGTCGAAAATCCGTTTGAACCAAGGAAGCCATTTCTGGCCATCGGGGGAACGCAGGGAATGTTCTGCCATCGGGGTGCGAACCGTGCCAGGCCCACGGCAAACACGCTGATGCCATGTGGCTTTACTTCCGCTGCGATCGTCTCGGTAAACCGGACAAGGGCGGCCTTGCTGGTTGCGTAGCTCGAGAAATACGCAACGGGTATTGCACTGCTCGCAATGTTGATAATCCTGCCCTTGCGGCGCGAACTCATTCCGGAAAGAACGGCGCGGGTACAGAGCATGGCGCCACGCAAATTGACATCCAGTGTTCGCCACCATTGCTCGGCATCCGTTTCCCAGAGGGGACCAATCGGACCGGGAATTGCTGCGTTGTTGACTAACACTACGATGGAGCCGAGAGAACGCTCGATCTCCTGAAACGTCTCGCCAATGGCCGCTGCATCCGTTACGTCGGCAGCAAAGGGCCTCGCGCGGCCGCCAGCCCGCTCGATCGCTTGGGCGGCTTCTTCGATTTCCGAAGCGGAACGCGCGAGAACCGCCGTTGTCATCCCGGCCGCGGAGAGCGTCGCCGCAATAGCACGACCGATTCCCCGCCCACCGCCAGTGACGACAGCAACTTGCCCCGAAAGCTCGGAATTGATTGGAGTGACTTTGGAGTTCATTGGCGTGACTCGGCTTGGCAGCGTCTGGGAATCAATGGATTCCCACTTGCCCCTTTACGGAGGCGATAAGCTTTTTTGAGTCGTAGCCGATACCGTCTTTGAAGACCAGGTCGACCTTTTCGATATCCCTGATATTCTTTGCGGGATCGCCCTTCACAATCATGATGTCCGCCTGCTTTCCCACTTCGAGCGAACCAATACGGCTGGCCTCTTTCAGAAACTGCGCGCCATTCAAGCTGGCAATCTGAATGGCCTGTTCCGGCGTAAATCCCGCCTGGACCAACAATTCCAGTTCGCGCTGGTCTGCAAATCCGGCGACAACCGCTTCGAAAACGCCGTCCGAGCCTGCCAGTAGCAGGCCGCCGGCGCGAACAAACGCGCGCTCGAATTCCATCTCTTTTTTCAACATCCGCGTGAGGCGCTCGAAACTCACTTTCTCGCGCGACTTCCGTTCCTCCAAGCGGCCCGCTTCGTATAGCTTTAGGTCCCTTTCGCTCAACACGTTCAGCACTTGTTGGGTTGCTGCGGGCGGTGACGAAATAAATTGCTCCCACGCCGCCATAGTGGACGTGACCGCGACGTGATGATCGACCAGCGTTTTGATCATGGACTGAATCGCGTCGCCGTTGACGTCCAGATCGACCGCGGAGGCGTCGTTGTCGGGCGGGCACACATCCGGTTGTTTGTCGCTCGCAAATTCCGTGTCCACCCACAAGCCGTGCTCGACGTTGTCTATCCCTAATTCCGCGGCCTCCCGGAAACCGATTGAGCAGAGATGTCCTGTGATAGTGAGCCCCCACCGATGCGCTTCGTCGATGGCCGCCTTGGCTTGAGCCCGGGTGACGTCGGTATAAAGCTTGAAGGACGTGACACCTTCCCTGGCCCAATACTCGACCATGCGGCGCGCGTCCTCCGGCCCGGTGAGCACGTGAAGTTGGGTCAGAGGATAACCTTCTCCCTCGATACAGGGACTAGTTACATGGATCGTTGGGCCGATCAAAGTTCCGGCGTCGACCTTCCTCTTGATTTCCAAATCTGCGTAGGGCTCAAACGAGGCAGTCGTGCGGACTGTCGTAACTCCGTTTGCAAGATACAGCCGCGGATAGCTGAATGGCATATCATGGGCGAGCAGGTCGTCAGTGTGGAAGAAGTTGCTCACATAGAAAAGATGGTCGTGCATGCCAACGAGTCCGGGAAGCGCTGTATATCCGGCGAGGTTGACACGCTCCGCGTTTGCAGGAATGTCGACCGTGCCGGAAGGGCCGAGCGCGGCGATGTGGCCGCCGGCTATGACAATCGTTTGGTCCTGCTTTGCTGGCGATCCAGTGCCGTCGATGACGGTGGCATGTTCGAGAGCAACGACTGGCGACGACACGCGAATGAATTCTTTCCATCGCGCAAGGCTTTCCGGCGGAACCGCAGGCAACAGTTTGTCCATTTCGCGGAAGCAGCGGTTCCAGCCGCGCTCGTACTCACCGCGGGACTCGTCGTTTTGAAAACCGAACTGGGTCAAAACAATGTTTGTTTTTTCGTCATGCGTGGAGAATTCTATGGCGGCTTGTGTGTTTCCGGGAGAGCCTGCGAGGGAACTGTCTTTGTCCCACCGCCAATTCAAAACAAGTTTCTCCGGTGACCGGACTTCAAGAAATGTTCCGTGCAAATCGTAATATTCGTCTCTTGCGATGAGCCGCAGGCTGAAACGGCCTCCGGGGCGGGCTTCAAAGGTGGGCGGCTCCGTCCAGTGTGCATTTTCAGGCGGTAGGAACCACTTGGCCACGGCTTGGGGGTCGGTCCATAAGCCGAAGACCTTTTCTCGTGGGGCTGCAAAGGTCCGTTCCAGCCGCAATGAAATTCCCTTGACGTTTTCCTGCGCCGAGCTGGGCGCAAGAACAGGCCCCATCGCGAAAGGCAAAATCCCTCCTACCACCATGTACTTTGCCAAGCGTTTCATTCCCGACTCCTTCGGCGTGCGACCTTCGAGCGGACACAGAAGCTCTATCGTAGCCAGTTACAGAAGAACGATTCGGACAAGTACACGCCGTTTCGTGCCAAATCTTCGCTTCCCGTTTGTCGAATATGCAGTTTGCAAGGCATATTGGACAAAGTTATGCCTCAAGTCCCACAGCGTGATACCTCGCGCAAGAGTCTTTTCAAGCGGCGGCGCATTGCGGTGATCGTTGTTCCACCCGTCGAGGAGCTTGATCTCGTGGGTCCCATGCAAGTTTTCAGCGCCGCAAATCGTCTGGCTGGCAAGCCTGTCTATGCGGTCGAGGTGGCCACTAACGGAAACGACCTGACGGTAGCAGGCGAGGCGGGCCTGCTCTCGTTTCTCGCACATCGACGCCTTTCGGAAGTTGAAGGTCCGTTCGACTCCATCCTCCTCGTTTGCGGGGTCGCCACACGCAACGCCCGAGACCCCGGTCTGTTCGCATGGCTTAGGAAAACGGGCCTAGCGGTTCGGCGCCTTGGCTCCGTTTGCGTGGGGGCGTTTGTCTTTGCGGAGGCCGGGCTGCTAGACGGGAAGCGCGCTACGGCGCACTGGAAGTTCGGTGAGGAGTTGGCTAGGCGTTATCCGCTGGTGCGCGTCGAGTCCCGCCCGCTGTGGGTCAAGGACGGCAACATCTACACTTCGGCTGGGATTTCGGCCGGGATCGATCTGGCTCTTGCGTGGGTCGAGGAGGACTGCGGCGCAGCGCTTGCACATGAAGTTGCGCGTGAACTAGTTCTGTTCTTGCGCCGGTCTGGTGGACAAACGCAGCAGAGCGTCTCTCTCGCTGCACAGGCGTCGGAAATGAAGGTCATTCAGGAACTTCAGGTATGGATCGCGGAAAACTTGCGAAGAAAATTGTCAGTTCAACTTCTCGCGGATCGCGCGGCCATGAGTGTGCGAAACTTTGAGCGCGTATTCACGCGCGAGCTGGGCAAGACTCCCTCGCAATATGTTTTGCAGGCGCGCGTAGAAGCAGTTCAGCGTCAGCTCGAGCGAACCGATCGCGGTCTAAAACAAATCGCTCTCGACTGCGGCTTCGGGAATGCCGAGGTAATGCGCCGCTCGTTTGTTCGGTTAGTTGGGGTCACACCCGACCAATATCGTCGAACTTTGAACTCTGCGAAAGCTGACCCGTAAGCGCTGAAGTATTTCCACTAGCGTGTTAGCCTTCGGAACGGCCAAACCGGCAAGTCGGACTGGAAGATTCCTGATGGTCGCTAGCCTTGATCGGAAACGCCTCGGGGCAGACTGCAGGGGACGGAGCGGGATCTGGATCCGAGGCGTTTTCGATAAGGAGACTAGGAGGAAGGCGCTGGCGTTTGCGGCGGACGCGGTGCGCTATGGGATTTGAACGGCAGCCTGGATCTGAACGGAGCTTGGGGAGAGCGGCGAGGCGTGATGGGAATGCCATCCGGATGGTCGGAGTGGCGGCTGAGATGAGCAAGAGCGCATGCGGAAAGTTGCTTGCGAGGTAGTGGAGAGGAAGCGGACACACGCGTGCGTCCACGTGCCTGAGCACATCCTCGGGTCGAGAGCGGTAGAGGGGTTATGAAGAATCGAAGTAAGAGCATATTGATAATTCCGCAGCCGTAAATCTCTGAACCACGATCATGGTCGCCCCGCAGCGTGGGCAATGCCAAACAGAAGAACCCTCCGCCGAAGCTTTGCAGGGTCCAGCTTCGGGCACAAAACTTCGCCCTCTTCGTAGTCGGCCTTATCAATGCCGGATAGGAGCGGTCGAAACTCGTCCAGCAACAGTGCGAGTCCACCCCAGGCGGCATCAACGTGCATCCAAAGACCTGTCCCCTCCGTAAAATCCAGCAAGAGTGGTAAAGGATCGAACGCTCCTCCAGCTGTTGTTCCGGCGGCTCCCACAACCAGAAACGGACTCGCTCCATTCTTTTTGTCCTGTGCATACTGCTGGCGGAGATCGTCGACATCCATGCGCAATGCGCTATCCGTACGCACGCGGCGCACAGCCCGTCGGCCTATGCCGGTCATGTGAGCAATCTTGACGAAGGAATCGTGTGCCTGTTCCGAAGCATAGAGGACAGGACGCTTTTCAGAAACTGCAAGCCCTGTAGTCGCATAGTTCGGGAAATGCCGGGTTAGGGCCAGTACCACGGCGGTTGCGTTCGCCTCCGATCCACCGCTCGTGAAATGGGCGAAGGCCTCCCCGGCATCAAACCCCAATTTTTCGAGGAACGCATTGAGGACAAACGTCTCGATCAGAGAGCAGCGTTTTCTGCCATGTCGATCGTGCATAGGCACCACAAGTAATTGTGGTTGACAAGTCGCTCTATCGTGGATATTGTTGTTTTGCCTTACGGTGCCTGGTCTATGGGATCAGGCGAAATAGGGAATCCGGTGAGAATCCGGAACTGCCCCGCAGCGGTGAGCAGGAACGAACGCTCCTTTGTATAAGCACTGGTTCGGCCACGAACTGGGAAGCTGGAGCTTGTAGGCAGCCTGCAAGTCCGAAGACCTGCCGTGAGGAATGCCTGCGGGCATGAATGCGCATGCGCTCCGAGGGGAGGGCTGACATGGTGGTCTGTGAGCATCGGCCGCCGTTTCTGTCCACCTCACAATACGTTCGGAGCCAGAGAGGCTCTTTATGGCGACTTTGCAAACAACTCTCGCCGAAATCGTCCCCGACTTTCCCATCAACGAACCCAGCCCGCAAATGCAGGTCCGAAAGCGCAATGGTTCTTGGGAGCCTGTTGACGTAAACAAGATCGTCCGCGCTGTTCGGCGTTGTTGTCACGGGCTTTCACAGGTCGATCCGATGCGCGTGGCCAGCCGCACCATTGGCGGTCTTTATGATGGCGCGACCACGCGCGAACTCGATTCCATCTCTATTCAGACCGCGGCCTCGCTGATCGCCGAGGAGCCGGAGTATTCAAGACTGGCTGCTCGATTGCTTCTGGCCACAATCACAAAAGAAGTGAGCGGACAAAACATCTACTCTTTCTCGCAGTCCGTCGATCTTGGACATCGCGAAGGGTTAGCGGCAAAGGCTCTGGCGGAGTTCGTGCTTCCCAACGCGCGCAAACTCAACGACGCAATCGACGACGAATTTTCCGATCGCCTCGAATACTTCGGCCTGCGCACAATCTATGATCGATATCTGTTGCGCCATCCTGTGTCGCGCCAGGTGATTGAAACTCCGCAATATTTCTTTCTGCGCGTCGCCTGCGGCCTGGCCTCTGCCGTCGTCGAGGCGATCGAGTTTTACCGGCTGATTGCGGCGCTCGACTACTTGCCCAGTTCTCCAACCCTGTTCAACTCCGGCACACGCCACGCCCAGATGTCTTCCTGCTACCTGGTCGACTCGCCCGCAGACAACCTGGAATCCATTTACGACACGTACAAGCAGATTGCAATGTTGTCCAAGTTCTCGGGCGGGATCGGCCTGGCATTCCATCGCGTGCGTTCTCAAGGTTCGCTTATCCGTGCCACCAACGGTCTTTCGAGCGGAATTGTGCCCTGGCTGCGGACGCTCGACTCCTCAGTGGCGGCGGTGAACCAAGGCGGCAAACGCAAGGGTGCCTGCTGCGTGTATCTGGAATCGTGGCACGCGGACATTCAACAATTCCTGGAGATGCGCGACAACACCGGCGACCACGCACGCCGAACCCACAATCTGAATCTTGCCAATTGGATTCCCGACCTCTTCATGCGACGGGTGGAAGCAGATGCAATGTGGTCGCTGTTTGATCCCAAGATCGTTCCGCATTTATGCGATCTCTACGGTGAAAACTTTGAGAAAGCTTATCTAGTTGCCGAGGAACAGCGGCTATACAGCTCTCAGATTCGCGCCCGCGATCTCTACGCTCGTATGATGCGCACACTTGCTGAGACGGGTAACGGATGGATGGTGTTTAAAGACTCGACGAATCTCAAGTGCAATCAAACCGGGGAATCAGGGAATGTTGTCCATCTTTCGAATCTCTGCACTGAAATCACAGAGGTGACTTCATCAGCTGAAACTGCGGTCTGCAATCTTGGCTCCGTCAATCTCGCACGGCACGTAAACCAGAGTGGTTTTGATTTCGGCAAACTGGCAGCAACGGTTCGGTTGGCGGTGCCCATGCTCGACCGGGTGATCGATATTAACTACTACCCCGCACCACAGGCTGCGGCTGCAAACAGCCGTTGGCGTCCTGTGGGGTTGGGCGTCATGGGATTGCAGGATGTGTTCTTTCAACTCCGGCTGCCTTTTGACTCTGACGAAGCACGCCGTTTGTCGGCAAAGATTCAGGAGGAGATCTATTTTCAGGCGCTCACCGCTTCCTGCGATCTCGCCGAGAAAGCTGGACCGCACGCCGCTTTCCCTGAAACCCGGGCCGCCAGGGGGCTGCTGCAATTCGATCTGTGGAGCATTCTGCCCGAGGACACCGAGCGTTGGAACGAACTGCGCGGACGGATTCTTAAAACCGGACTTCGCAACTCATTGCTGATCGCCATCGCGCCCACGGCCACGATTGCATCGATCGCTGGCTGCTACGAGTGCATTGAGCCGCAAGTGTCGAATATGTTCAAGCGCGAAACTCTCTCAGGGGAATTCATGCAGGTCAACCGCTACCTGGTTGCGGAGCTCAAGCAGTTGGGCATGTGGTCGGAGGAGATGCGTTCGCGCATTAAGCTGGCCGAAGGCTCCGTACAATCAATCAGCGAGATGCCTGACGATGTAAAGGAAATTTATCGTACAGTGTGGGAGATTCCCATGCGCTCAGTGATCGACATGGCAGCCGAGCGCGCGGCCTGGATCGACCAGAGCCAATCATTGAATCTCTTCGCCGAATCACCCCACATCGGGCGCCTCAGCTCCATGTATATGCATGCATGGAAGCGGGGCTTGAAGACCACCTATTACCTGCGCTCCCGCCCCGCCACGCGAATTGCCAAGACGACAGTTGCGGTGCCTGCCAGTCAAACAGCTGCGACCTCAATCATCGCCTGCTCACTCGACAACGCTGAGGCCTGCGATGCCTGCCAGTAATTCTCAAGGAGATCCAATGTCTATTCAGGTTCCTGATTCCATCCTTGACCCGGGGCTTTGCCTTACACTGCGCCCCATGAATTACCCAGTGTTCTATGAAATGTTCAAAAACGGTATCCGCAATACCTGGACGGTGGAGGAAGTAGATTTTGCGACCGATCTCGGAGACCTCAGGGCACGACTTACTCCAGCAGAAAGGCATTTGATCCAACGTCTAGTGGCTTTTTTCGCCACCGGCGATTCGATCGTTTCGAACAATCTGGTGCTCAATCTGTACCGGCATATCAACTCGCCGGAGGCGCGGCTATATCTCTCCCGTCAGCTCTATGAAGAAGCCGTTCATGTGCAGTTTTATTTAACGCTGCTCGACAATTACGTTCCCGACCCAGCGGACCGCGCTGCCGCCTTCGCTGCCGTGGAAAACATTCCCTCCATCGCGAAGAAAGCCCAGTTCTGCATGAAGTGGATGGACTCGATCCAGGCCCTGAGCGAGCTTCGCACAGTGGAACATCAGAGGCAATTCCTGCTGAATCTGATCTGTTTCGCCGCCACCATTGAAGGATTGTTCTTCTTCGCTGCGTTTGCCTATGTGTACTTTCTGCGCTCGCGCGGGCTTCTGCACGGCCTGGCGTCAGGCACGAATTGGGTATTTCGCGACGAGAGCTGTCATCTTGAATTCGCCTTTGAAGTTGTCAACGTGGTTCGGCAACAACAAGCAGGGCTTTTTGATGCGGAAATGGAGAAGAGCATCGTCCAGATGGTCGCAGAGGCGGTGGACTGCGAAACGCAATTTGCCCACGATCTCCTCTCTGGCGGTGTCGCCGGCCTGTCGGTCCGCGATATGCGGCAATACCTCGAATACGTTGCCGATTCGCGGCTCGCGCGACTCGGCATCAACGCAGTTTATGGGGTCAAGAATCCATTTTCCTTCATGGAACTTCAGGACGTGCAAGAGCTCACGAACTTTTTCGAGCGCAGGGTCTCCGCCTATCAAGTGGCGGTGCCGGGAGAAGTGGCGTTTCACAACGATTTCTGAAAACTACTCTCCATGAACAAACACTTGCAAGCTCCGATATCGATGATCGAAATGGTTTTCCCGGACCAGACGAACCACTATGGCACGCTTTTTGGCGGGCATGCCCTCCGTTTGATGGACAAAGCCGCGTTCGTTGCCGCTTCCCGATATGCGCGCCGACCTGTTGTCACCGCGTGCTCAGAGCGCGTGGATTTCAAGACTGCCGTGCATCATGGAAGCTTAGTCGAACTCATCGCTTCCGTGGTTGCAACTGGACGCACCTCCATGACCGTGTCCGTAGATTTGTTCGCCGAAGATCTTCTATCCGGGTGCCGGCAGCTCTGTGCCAACGGCCGCTTTGTCCTGGTGGCCCTCGACGAGCAAGGAGAACCCACTGCTGTCTCAAGGCCCAATCCGGACAAGACGAGTTCGTCGCATTGATTGCGACTAGAAGGAAGACGTGATGGCCATTGTTTCGAATCTCGGATTTCCCCGCATCGGAGCTCGCCGCGAGCTGAAGAAAGCCTTGGAAGACTATTGGACAGGGAAAGTGGATGAGTCAGGCTTACTGGCTGTGGGCGCGACACTCCGACAGAAACACTGGACGCTACAAAAGCAAATCGGGCTGGAGCACATTCCTTCCAACGACTTTTCTCTGTACGACCATGTGCTTGACGCTGCAGCCATGGTAGGCGCTGTTCCCTCACGCTTTGACGCTTCGGCGGGACAGGTCGATCTGCGCACCTATTTCGCCATGGCGCGTGGTCTTCAGGAAAAACGTCCACTTGGAACCACGACACGCTCCCTGGACGTTCCGGCCATGGAAATGACGAAATGGTTTGATACCAACTATCACTATATCGTCCCGGAGTTTGAGAGCGGCCAGGAATTTCGGCTGGCTTCGACGAAGCCGGTGGACGAATTTCTGGAAGCCAAGGCGCTGGGCATTCAGACCCGTCCCGTGCTGCTTGGCCCGGTATCGTTCTTGCTTCTGGGCAAGCCCAAGGATCCACAATTGCAACCGTTGTCCCTGCTGAGTCGGCTTCTCTCGGTCTACTCGGACATTCTCCAGCGCCTGGAGAATGCTGGTGGCGATTGGGTGCAGATGGACGAGCCGTGCCTGATTCTAGACCTGCCCCCTGGGGCCCGAGAAGCCTTCATATCTGCCTACACTCAGCTGAGCAGAACCACCAAACTGCGTCTGTTGGTTGCCACATATTTTGAAGGCTTACGCGACAATCTGAGCACAGCGCTTGCCCTTCCCGTTTCCGCCCTGCACGTGGATCTAGTTCGGGCGCCTTACCAACTTGATTCGTTGTTGCAAAAGGCTCCATCGAGCCTAATGTTTTCCGTTGGAGTGATCGACGGTCGCAATGTTTGGAAGAGCGATTTCGAAACTGCCCTGGCTCTCGCAGAGAAGGCGGTTGACAAGCTGGGGTCGGATCGTATCATCATCGCCCCCTCATGTTCGCTTCTTCACTCGCCTGTGGACCTGGAGCTCGAGTCGGATCTACACGGCGATCTCAAAGAATGGCTTGCATTCGCCAGACAGAAATTGGAAGAGGTAGTCCTCATCTCTCGTGCCATCAACGAAGGACGCGGGAGCGTTCGCGAAGGCCTTGCCGCGAATAAAAGATCGATGGCCCAACGCCGCACTGCCTCCCTGATCCATGATCCGGTTGTGAAGTCCCGTGTAGCGCGGGTTACACCAGAAATGCTGCGCCGGAAGAGTGAATATCCTGTTCGCCGCGAAGCGCAGCGGAACAAACTTGACCTTCCGCTCTTTCCAACAACTACGATTGGCTCATTTCCTCAGACTCCGGAGATACGAGTCGCTCGATCTGAATACAAGACAGGCAAGCGGACACAGGGAGACTATGAGGCATTCCTGAAAAAAGAGATCGAGAGGACTATCCGTTTTCAGGAGCAGATCGGCATCGACGTTTTAGTGCACGGCGAATTTGAACGCAATGACATGGTGGAGTTTTTCGGCGAGCAACTCTCCGGCTTCGCGGCGACGGACAACGGATGGATTCAGAGCTACGGCTCACGCTGTGTTAAGCCTCCGATTATTTACGGTGACGTTGCCCGGCGCGAGGCCATGACCGTCAAGTGGTCGAGTTTCGCTCAGTCCCTGACGAAGAAACCGATGAAAGGGATGCTCACCGGCCCGGTCACTATCTTGCAATGGTCTCTCGTGAGAGATGATCAACCTCGCGCCGAGACTTGCCGGCAAATTGCGCTGGCCATCCGCGATGAAGTCAAGGATCTTGAGCGAGCAGGTATCAGCGTAGTCCAGATTGACGAGCCCGCCGTTCGCGAAGGGCTCCCACTGCGGAAGTCCGACTGGAAGAGCTATTTGGACTGGGCTGTGGCCGCGTTTCGTCTGGCGTCTTCAGGCGCGGCTGACACAACGCAGATCCACACTCATATGTGTTACTCGGAGTTTCACGATATCATCGAAGCAGTAGGAGAGATGGACGCAGACGTGATCTCGATTGAAACGTCACGCTCGCACATGGAACTACTCAGCGTATTCGCACGTTATCACTACCCCGCATGAGATTGGACCCGGTGTCTACGATATTCATTCACCCCGTATTCCCGAAAAGCAAGAGATCTCGTTTCTCCTGCGTAAGGCCTTGCAATTTCTTTCAGCGGAACAATTGTGGGTGAACCCTGACTGTGGCTTGAAGACCAGACGATGGGATGAGGTGCGCCCCGCTTTGGTAACCATGGTCGAGGCGGCACGAGAGTTGCGCGCGCAGTAAAGCGACGATGCGCGCGCTCTCGAGCATCGACATTGCGCCGATAATCGTTGAAGCTCTGCGTCTTTCCAGACCGTAGACATGGCCGCTTCCGTCCGCAGATAACGAGATCATGGCGATATGACTGGCCACGTCGGCATGCGCGCAACTCTGACATCAAAGCCTGCGCGCAGTCAATCGGCGCGAATTATGTCCCCATTGTGTCAGGAGCGTTCACTCCTGTCCTCGCGAAGCACTCGAAGTCGTTCTCGCTCATCGACTGCATCTCTGTTGGACCGCCAAGGGCGTTTTTTGTTAGAAGCAATCCGGAGGCATTACTTCAGGATTGCCGGTTCCCTCCGGCGAGAATTGACCAGCCAATACTACTAAGTCGCAAAGGAGTTGCCTCCGGAGAGCATCTGTCCATCTGTTTGAAAAGACACCTCCAGTTGAAGCTAGCCACATTGTTTCGAGCTCCTTGCGGTGCGTGGGTGTCTCGACGGAGGGCGGAATTGCTCCTCCGCCCTCTCTGGTGGTCTAAACGATACGAAGTGGTCTAAACGATACGAAGAACCACGTGTACATGCCGTCGCGACCGCTCGTTCGGTGGCGTGGCAATCATTTCTTGCGCTGGCATCTAGAAATGTGCCATCAATCGATCCAGGAGTGATTCTTTTTCCCTCTTGTCTTCCTCATTCTCATTCGGTCCCGTGTTCAGGACTGCCGAGAACTGTTCTGAGCCCGGCACAACAAGGACATCGAAGATCAGACCAGCAGGCAGATCGCCCAAGCTGATTTGGCTGCCGTCCGTGAACTCAAATAGGTCCCGCCGTGGATGTTTTAGCATTCTAAAAACCGCCTCAGCCTCGAAGCCGTGGTGAAACGAGACGGCCTGACTTTCTGTAAACCGAAACAGCACCCTCGTGTGGTCGATCAGGCAAACCGGACACGGGCGTGACACTTCGATCTCGGTTTCCCGAACTACCCAGTTTGCGTGCCAGGTCATCCTCTTAATTGCGAGGCGCTGCCCGGCCTTGGCCTCTTCCATCCGGTCGGCGCGCTCCGTTGAGAACCAGCACATATGCT
>UEXT01000487.1_pt1 | contig 15042 bp, 11 predicted proteins | sample 4301081 | NCBI WGS metagenome assembly UEXT01 (sample SAMEA4773177, study PRJEB27434) | metagenome | biome: 2259; feature: agricultural soil; material: soil | place: USA | collected 2014-09 | depth 0.25 m
GGTCCACGTGCCCGATCGTCCCGATGTTCACGTGCGGCTTGCGCCGCTCAAATTTCGCCTTCGCCATACGTCACGCTCCCTCCCCTGTTCAGCGAACCGCTATTTCTTAATGATCGCTTCGGCAATGTTCTTTGGTACCGGTTCGTAGCGATCGAATTCCATACTGTAGGTGGCCCGCCCCTGAGTGCGAGACCGCAAATCGGTGGCATACCCGAACATTTCACTTAATGGCACCGCTGCCTCGATGGCCTGCGCGCCAGCACGAACTTTCATGCCCTGCACTTTTCCACGACGGCCGTTCAAGTTTCCGATGACATCTCCCATGAATTCTTGAGGGACCAGGACCTCGACTTTCATGATTGGCTCGAGCAACACAGGATCGGCTTTTCTGCAGGCGTCGGCAAATCCCATCGACGCGGCTATTTTAAAGGCCATTTCGTTGGAGTCTACCTCGTGGTAAGACCCATCAATGAGCGTGACACGGATGTCCCGTAAGGGATATCCTGCAATGACCCCGGTCTCCATTCGTTCCTTCACGCCTTTTTCCACTGCCGGAATATATTCTTTGGGAACCGCACCACCGACGATCTTGTTCACAAACTCCAGGCCCTTGCCCGGCTCCGACGGCTCAACCGTTAGCACGACGTGACCGTACTGCCCACGGCCGCCGGTCTGCTTGATGTACTTGGACTCTGCTTCGGCCCTTCGGCGAATGGTCTCTCGGAAGGCGACCTCAGGTTTCCCGACGTTGGCCTCCACCTTAAACTCACGGAGTAGGCGATCGACGATAATCTCAAGGTGCAACTCACCCATCCCCGCAATAATCGTTTGGGCCGTTTCCTCATCGGTGCGGACACGAAACGACGGGTCTTCTTGCGCCAGCTTTTGCAGCGCGAATCCCATCTTCTCCTGGTCCTGCTTTGTCTTCGGCTCAATGGCCATTGCGATGACCGGCTCGGGGAACTTCATGATTTCCAGAAGGACCGGTTGTTTTTCATCGGCTAACGTATCCCCGGTCGTCGCCCCCTTCAAACCGACCGCTGCAACGATGTCTCCTGCATAGGCAGTATCGATTTCCTCCCGCTTATTCGCGTGCATTTTCAACAAGCGCCCGATACGATCCTTCGTCCCTCTGGTGATATTGAGCACCGGGGTTCCCGTCTTGAGCGTGCCCGAATAGACACGAAAGTACGTCAACTGCCCCGCAAAGGGATCGGACATGATTTTGAAAGCCAGAGCCGCGAAGGGCTCGCTATCCGACGGCTTCCGCTCGACCTCTTTGCCAGAATTCGGGTCAATCCCTTTCACCGGCGGAATGTCCAGCGGCGACGGCAGGTAGTCGACAACTCCGTCGAGGAGCTGCTGCACCCCTTTATTCTTGAAGGCTGAACCGCACAGCACCGGTGTAATTTTCATGGCAATCGCCCCGGCTCGGATGCATCGCCGCACTTCCTCCTCGCTCAAGGATTGACCGTTGAGGTATTTCTCCATGACGTGATCGTCGAATTCCGCGACGGCTTCAATCATTTTCTCTCGATACTCTTTTGCTTTATCCACCATATCTGGGGGAATCTCGGCGATCTTGTATTTAGCCCCCAGTGTTTCGTCATCGTAATAAAATCCCTTCATCGTGACGAGATCGATCGATCCGCGGAACTCCATCTCACGCCCGATCGGAAGCTGGATCGGGACGGGGTTCGCACCCAGCCGATCTACAATCGACTGTACACTGAAGTAAAAGTCAGCTCCGGTCCGGTCCATCTTGTTCATGAACGCAATGCGCGGGACTCGATACTTGTCCGCTTGCCGCCACACAGTCTCCGACTGCGGTTCCACCCCCTGCACGGAATCAAACACGGCAACGGCCCCGTCGAGCACCCGAAGCGATCGCTCAACTTCGATCGTAAAATCAACATGCCCCGGCGTATCAATAATATTGATACGATGGTCTCTCCAAAAACACGTGGTCGCAGCAGCGGTAATCGTAATCCCGCGCTCCCGTTCCTGCTCCATCCAATCCATCGTTGCGGCACCCTCGTGGACCTCGCCCATCTTGTGCGTCATCCCTGTGTAGTAGAGGATTCGCTCCGTGGTCGTGGTCTTGCCGGCATCGATGTGCGCCATGATGCCGATGTTGCGAGTACGCTCGAGTGATGTTTGTCTAGCCACAATTCATCCCTTAAAAACACCCGTGCTGCAGAATGAGCCGGACGATCGCTGCGATTCAGGGGCATCCGCATCTGCGGATCGCAGCACGGCCCAACTGCAGCACAGAACGACGTTACCAGCGATAGTGCGCGAACGCCTTATTGGCCTCCGCCATTCGATGCACGTCTTCCCGCTTCTTCACCGACGCCCCTGTGTTGTTCGACGCGTCGAGCAGCTCTGCGGCCAGTTTCTCGCGCATGCTCTTGCCGCCACGCGTCCGTGAAAACTCTGACAGCCATCGAAGCGCCAACGACATGCGACGAGCAGGGCGAATCTCTACCGGCACTTGATACGATGCACCACCCACCCGACGTGACTTGACTTCTACGATCGGCTTCACATTATCGATCGCCGTCCGAAATACTTTGAGCGGATCGCCGCCGGTCTTCTCCTGAATCAAGTCGAAGGCTCCGTAGCAGATACGCTCCGCTGTGCTCTTCTTCCCGCGCTCCATCAGAATATTCAGAAACTTCCCCACAAGCTTGTCGCGATACCGCACATCCGGAAGCGGTTCTCGCTGATGCAAAAATCTACTTCGTGGCATACGTTTCTATTTTCCTACCTTGCGTCGACGATGCCGAACCTACTTGGGGCGTTTCGCGCCGTACTTCGAGCGACCCTGCTTTCGATCCGTCACACCGACCGCATCCAGCGCACCGCGGACGATGTGGTAGCGCACCCCGGGCAAATCCTTTACGCGACCGCCTCGCACCAAAACAATGGAGTGTTCTTGCAGGTTGTGTCCGACGCCAGGGATGTACGTTGTCACTTCCATACCGTTCGTCAACCGTACGCGCGCCACTTTTCGCAACGCCGAGTTCGGCTTCTTCGGGGTTGAGGTATAGACTCGAAGACAGACCCCACGCTTTTGAGGACAGGACTTCAACGCTGGGCTCTTTGTTTTCGCACGCGGCAGCAGGCGTCCCTTTCTTACTAACTGATTGATTGTAGGCACGATTCAATTACTCCTGCATTTGGCGCAACAGACCGTTTCGTAACCCATTCACGAGCAAAGCCCGCGGATTATAATGACCACCTCGCACGCTGTCAAGCGATTGCTCGTCTTCCGATGTCTCTTACGATGTGCCTTCAGTCGAAGAGGCGGCAGCGCCCTCTCGGAGGAGGGCAGGTGGCTCATTTTGACCAACTGCAACAGGCTCGGGTTTGGGACTAATCACATAGGTATCTCGATACTCCTCAAATCCTGTGCCGGCTGGAATCAAGCGGCCGACAATCACGTTTTCCTTCAACCCCCGCAGATTATCTTCACGCCCGTTGATGGCTGCTTCCGTGAGCACTCTCGTCGTTTCTTGGAACGAGGCCGCAGAGATGAAACTATCGGTGGTCAACGCAGCCTTCGTAATGCCGAGCAGGACCGGTTTGCCGAGCGCCGGTTTGCCATCCTTTGCCAACACGCGATCATTCTCTTCCTCAAACACCATTTTGCTCACTTGGCTACCTGGCAAGAAAGTCGTGTCGCCGGGATCCTCAATCCGCACCTTTCGCAACATCTGCCGAACGATAATCTCGATGTGCTTATCGTTGATCGAGACCCCTTGCAGGCGATAGACGTCCTGCACTTCATCCACGAGGTATTTTTGCAATTCATTAGGTCCGAGCACATCGAGGATGTCATGTGGGTTGGCCGATCCATCCATCAGGGGTTCACCGGCTCTGACCCAATCACCTTCGTGCACGTTGACGTGTTTCCCCTTTGGGATGAAATATTCCTTCGCATCTCCCATTTTGTTATCAACGAGCACCTTTCGCTGACCTTTGACGAAGCCTCCATACGACACTTCACCATCGATTTCGCTGATGACCGCTTGCTCTTTCGGCTTCCGCGCCTCGAACAGCTCAGCAACCCGGGGCAGACCGCCCGTAATATCTTTTGTCTTCGTTGTCTCGCGAGGAATCTTGGCCAAGACGTCTCCTGGATGCACTGTTGCGCCCTTCTCCACAAAGATGTGGGCGCCCACCGGCAACAGATACCGCGCCACCGTGGCTGTACTACCGGACACTTTCGCCGTCTTTCCCCCTTCATCCTTGATCGAGACGCGAGGACGCAGCGTGGCACCCGAATGTTCGATGATGACTTTCCGCGACAGACCGGTCACCTCATCGAACTCTTCCTTCATCGTGACGCCTTCCACGATGTCTCCATAGGCGACCTTGCCGCCGACCTCGGTCAGGATCGTCAGCGAGTAAGGATCCCACTCAACGAGCTTTTGACCGAGCTCGACGCGACCGCCGTCCTTGATCTTGATTTTGGCGCCGTATACGACCGGGTATTTTTCGCGCTCGCGGCCGTTGTCGTCCACAATCGCAATCTTGGCATTGCGATTCATGACGACCCACTCGCCTTCCTTGTTCCTGACAGCAATCCCGCCGTTGTGCACGTCGGCGTTCTTCTTCGCATCGAAGCTCATGAACTTCATCTGCCCCGCATGCTTAGCTTCGAGGACGGTCTGCTCGACCACCTTACTGGCCGTTCCACCGATATGGAACGTCCGCATGGTCAACTGCGTGCCCGGCTCACCGATCGATTGGGCCGCAATGACGCCCACAGGCTCCCCTTTCTCGACCAGGCGCCCGCGAGCCAAGTCACGTCCATAGCAGGACTGACAGACCCCTCGGCGCGATTGACAGGTCAACACTGAGCGAATCTTCACCCGATCCACGCCGGCCTCGACAATCGACTTCGTCCGCTCTTCTTCAATTTCTTCATTGAAGGAGACGATGATCTCACCTGTCACCGGATCTCGGATATCCTCGGCCGCCAACCGGCCCAGCACCCGCTCCTCGATTGGCTGAATAATTTCGCCGCCTTCGACGAGCGCGGTCACGATAATGCCGTCGGTCGATCCGCAGTCGATTTCGTTGATGATGACATCCTGCGCGATGTCGACGAGACGGCGCGTGAGGTAGCCGGAGTTGGCGGTTTTGAGCGCGGTATCGGCCAAGCCTTTGCGCGCACCGTGTGTCGAAATGAAGTATTGCAAGACGGTCAGTCCTTCGCGGAAGTTCGCGGTAATCGGCGTTTCGATAATTTCGCCGGACGGCTTTGCCATCAAGCCGCGCATTCCACCCAACTGACGAATCTGCTGCGAACTGCCCCGCGCGCCGGAGTCGGCCATCATGAAAATCGGGTTGAACGATTCGACTTTCCCCGGATCGCCGCCCGCCCCGAGCTCTTTCATCATCTCATTGGCCACCTGTTCGGTCACATGGGCCCAAATGTCGATGACCTTGTTGTAGCGCTCGCCGTTCGTGATCAGACCCTCGGCGTATTGACGCTCGATTTCATTCACCTCGCGTTGCGCCTTCACGATCAGATCTTCTTTTTTGCTCGGGATATGCATGTTATCGATGCAGATCGAGACACCGGCTCGGGTCGCGTATTGGAAACCAATGTCTTTTATCTTGTCGAGGAAGGTTACGGTTTCCCGATGACCGGTTTGACGGTACACCGTGTCGATCAGTCTCGTCACTTCCTTCTTCGTCATCACTTTGTTTGCATTGGCGAACGGCATCCCTGGTGGGAGGACCTCGGACAACAGCACCCGGCCGACCGTGGTCTGCACCAGTGCTCCTTCAATGCGCACTTTAATGCGCGCATGCTCCTCGACTTCACGAGCATCAAAGGCTATGCGCACTTCCTCCGGCGAGCCAAACAGCTTACCTTCGCCCTTAGCTCCGACCCGCTCCTTCGTCAACCAGTAGCACCCCAACACCATGTCTTGGGACGGCACCGCGATCGGTTTTCCGTTCGCGGGAGACAAGATATTGTTGATCGACATCATCAGCACACGGGCTTCGACTTGCGCTTCCACCGACAGCGGAACGTGCACCGCCATCTGGTCACCGTCGAAGTCGGCGTTGAACGCGGCACAGACCAGCGGATGCAGCCGGATGGCTTTACCTTCCACCAAGACCGGATCGAAAGCCTGAATACCTAACCGGTGCAACGTGGGAGCCCGGTTCAGGAGCACTGGGTGCTCGCGAATGACTTCGTCAAGCACGTCCCACACCTCAGGCCGCTCCTTTTCGACCAGACGCTTGGCGCTTTTGATCGTCGTCGCGGCTCCCCGCTCTTCCAATTTGTGGAAGATGAACGGCTTGAACAGCTCGAGGGCCATCTTCTTTGGCAGGCCGCACTGGTGCAAACGCAACTCGGGGCCCACGACAATCACGGTTCGGCCAGAGTAATCCACACGCTTCCCGAGAAGGTTTTGTCTGAACCGCCCTTGTTTGCCCTTGAGCATATCGCTCAGTGACTTCAGTGGGCGCTTGTTGGGTCCACGAATGGCGCGGCCCCGGCGCCCGTTGTCGAAGAGGGCATCCACCGCCTCTTGCAACATCCGCATTTCATTACGGATGATGACGCCCGGCGCTTTCAATTCGATCAATCGCTTGAGCCGGTTGTTCCGGTTAATGACGCGCCGATACAAATCGTTGAGATCCGAGGTGGCAAACCGACCGCCGTCCAAGGGCACCAATGGGCGCAACTCCGGAGGTAGCACCGGGATCACGTCCATGATCATCCACTCCGGCTTGTTCCCAGATTTCCGGATCGCTTCAATGACCTTCAGTCGCTTCGCATACTTTTTCTTCATCGCCGCGGAGGCTGAGGTCTTCGCCTTCACATGCAGTTCATCCCACAGAGCACTGATATCAATCTTACGAAGGAGGTCCCGGATGGCATCGGCGCCAATCCCAACTTTATAGGATCCAGCGCTGTACTCCGTCTGGAGTGAACGCAGCTTCTCTTCTGAGACGAGATCCTTCTCCACCATATCAGTTGTGCCGGGATCGACGCAGACATAGCTCTCGAAATAGAGGATTTTCTCCAGCTGCTTCAGGCTCATGTCGAGGAGCGTGCCGATACGGCTGGGAACGCCCTTCAAAAACCAAATGTGGGCCACTGGGGCAGCGAGCTCGATATGACCCATCCGTTCGCGGCGGACCTTTGATTGGATGACCTCTACCCCGCACTTGTCACAAACAATGCCGCGGTGCTTCATGCGTTTGTACTTGCCGCAGTTACATTCCCAGTCCTTGATGGGGCCGAAAATTTTGGCACAGAATAGGCCGTCTTTTTCCGGCTTGAACGACCGGTAGTTGATCGTCTCCGGCTTTTTCACTTCACCGTAAGACCACGATCGGATTTTTTCTGGCGAGGCGATCCGGATCCGCATTGCATCGAAGGAGACCGAATCCCGCGGTTTTTCAAACAGTGTATAGACGCCTTCCAAGGTGTATCCCTCCTTGCTTAAAGAGGAGTGACCAATTCAAGTGACAGATTGTCCGGCTCAAAAGCGATGGCAAGCCGTAACATACCACTTGTCCTTCGATTTCAACTTATTCCTGTGACTTCACCAACTCGACATCAAGCCCCAAGCTTTGAAGCTCTTTAACCAACACGTTGAACGACTCAGGCAAGCCCGGCTCCAAGAACGGCTCGCCTTTGACTACCGCTTCATACATCCGAGACCGGCCCGGCACGTCATCCGACTTCACGGTCAAGAATTCTTGGAGCGTCGAGGCTGCTCCATAGGCCTGTAATGCCCACACCTCCATCTCACCCAGCCGTTGTCCGCCAAATTGCGCTTTCCCTCCGAGCGGTTGCTGCGTGACCAGAGAATAGGGGCCGATCGACCGTGCGTGAATCTTGTCGTCAACCAAGTGGTGCAATTTCAGCACATACATGTAGCCCACTGTGACGGGACTCCCGAACGGTTCACCGGTCTTGCCATCCATGAGCTGCGATTGTCCGCTGGTGGGCAATTTACCCTTTTTCAGCAAATCCTTGATCTCTTTCTCCGAAGCCCCGTCGAACACCGGGCTCGCAACCGTGATCCCGAGCGCTTTCGCCGCCCACCCGAGGTGTGTTTCCAGAATCTGGCCGACATTCATACGGGACGGCACACCAAGCGGATTCAGCACGATCTCGACCGGAGTCCCATCCGGCAAATACGGCATGTCCTCCTCGGGTAATACACGCGAGACCACACCCTTGTTGCCATGGCGGCCGGCCATTTTGTCGCCGACCTGAATCTTCCGCTTCATGGCGATATACACCTTCACCAACTTGATGACGCCTGGCGGCAATTCGTCACCCCGCTTCAAGCGCCCCACTTTCTCGTCATAGAGCGTTTGGAGAATTTCGATCTGCTCCTTTGCTCGCCGCTCGATGTCCTCAAGCTCCTTTTGCTCCTCTGGATCGCTCAGAATGATGTACCGGACGGTCTCATCTGGAAGGCGCTTGAGGATCTCGGCCGTGAGCTTGCCCTTCTTTTTGAGAATAACATCACCGCTCTCCGGATCCATCAGATCGCGGCCGACGACCTTCCCCAAAAGCAACTTCCGAATCTTCTTCGTTTTCTCCTCATCAATGATCCGCAGCTCTTCATGGTGATCGCGCTGCAGCTTCATCTGATCTTCACTCTCGATGGTTTTAGACCGTTCATCCTTGTCGAGACCCTTGCGGGAGAAGATCTTGACGTCGACGATAATGCCCTCGACACCCGGGGGCACCGTCAACGACGTATCCTTGACGTCTCCGGCCTTCTCGCCAAAGATGGCGCGGAGGAGTTTCTCTTCTGGGGTCAGTTGCGTTTCACCCTTGGGCGTGACCTTCCCCACGAGAATATCCCCAGGCTTCACTTCCGCGCCGATACGGATGATGCCGCTCTCGTCGAGGTTCCGCAGCGCCTCTTCTCCCACGTTGGGAATGTCTCGTGTAATGTCTTCCTTGCCGAGCTTCGTATCGCGCGCCTCGACCTCGAATTCCTCGATGTGAATCGAGGTGAACGCATCTTCCCGCACGAGCTTCTCACTCAATAGAATCGCGTCTTCGAAGTTGTACCCGCCCCACGGCATAAACGCGACGAGGACGTTCTTGCCCAAGGCCAGCTCACCTCGATCGATCGCTGGACCGTCGCCCAACACTTGGGCTTGCTTAACCGGCTGACCGATCCGAACGATCGGGGTTTGAGTAATACACGTGTTCTGGTTAGACCGCTGGAACTTGATGAGGTCATAAACATCTAGGCCAGAATCTTTTCCTCTCCGGCCTTCCTTGGAGTCTGCCCGGACAACGATGCGCGTCGCATCGACACTTTCCACAACACCGGTCCGCCTGGCCTGCACCACATAGCCGGAATCACGTGCGACAACTGCCTCCATCCCGGTGCCGACCAACGGAGCTTCCGCTTTCAACAGGGGCACGGCTTGGCGCTGCATATTTGATCCCATCAAGGCCCGGTTGGCGTCGTCGTGCTCCAAAAACGGGACCAACGCGGTCGCCACGCTGACGACCTGTTTCGGCGACACGTCCATGTATTCGATCTTGTCGGGAGTCGCCGTCACGAAATCACCACCGGATCTGGCCGAGACGGTTTCTGAGACCAGTCGATTGGAACCGTCGAGCTTCGAGTTCGCCTGGGCAATGATGTACCTATCCCCCTCGATCGCGGACAGAAACTCGATTTCGTCCGTCACTCGTCCCTTGATCACCTTACGGTATGGCGCCTCGATGAATCCGAACTTATTAATTCGCGCATAGGTCGCCAGCGACGTGATCAGACCGATATTCGGACCTTCCGGAGTCTCGATCGGGCAGATGCGGCTGTAGTGCGACGGGTGGACGTCGCGCACTTCGAATCCCGCCCGTTCACGCGTCAGCCCACCAGGCCCCAATGCAGAGAGGCGCCTCTTGTGAGTGATCTCCGCGAGCGGATTCGTCTGATCCATGAACTGTGACAGCTGACTGCTGCTGAAAAATTCTTTGACTGCGGCAACCACCGGCTTGGCGTTGATGAGGTCATGCGGCAGCACAGTTTCCATGTCGAGCAGGTTCATGCGCTCTTTGATGCTGCGCTCCATACGGACCAGGCCGAGGCGGAATTGGTTTTCAAGCAATTCACCTACGGACCGGACTCGACGATTTCCCAAATGATCGATATCATCGATCTCCCCCTTGCCCATTTTCAGATTGACGAGATAGCGGATGACTTCGACGATATCCTGTGCCGTCAACGTCCGCTGCTCCAGCGGCAAGTCTAATCCCAGCTTCTTATTTAACTTCAGGCGCCCGACAGGAGACAGATCGTATCGCTTAGAATTGAGAAACAGATTGTCGAACAGCGCCCGCGCCGTTTCGACCGACGGCGTTTCGCCCGGGCGGAGCCGGCGATAGATTTCGACCATCGCCTCTTCTTTCGACGCCGTCCGCTCCATTTCCAACGTATCCAGTATCACGGGCGTCGCCGTCGTCGTGTCCAAGTAGATGACCTTGAAGTCTTCAATATCACTCTCGGCAATCTTTTCGACGATGTCCGCCGTCAGTCGCTGATTCTTCTCCGCGATCTTGTGTTTTTTCGAATCCAGCAGTTCGGTTAAGACGGCTCGCCCGACCAACTCAGCAGGCGACGCGGGAATTTCCTTCACCCCAGCCGATTTCAATTTGGCGATCAGACCCTTGGTCAGCCTTCCCCCTTCCCGCACTAGTGGATCTTTCGAACCCTTCTCGGTGATCTCCACTGAACATCGCAGCCCATGGTGGATCTCAGGATCTAATTTCCGCATCAACTTGCCCTTGACCACCCGGATTTCCTCCACCGGGTAATACATCTTCAAGAGATCGTCGCTCGAATAGCCGAACGCCTTGAGGAGAATCGTCACCGGCATCTTGCGACGGCGATCGATGCGAACGTAGAGAATATCGCGGGCGTCAAATTCGAAATCGAGCCAAGAGCCTCGATACGGGATGATGCGGGCAGAGTACAACACCTTGCCGCTCGCATGGGTCCGTCCCTTGTCGTGGGTGAACGACGCGCCTGGTGAACGATGTAACTGGCTGACAACAACACGCTCGGTGCCGTTCACGATAAATGTGCCCCGTTCGGTCATCAGCGGCAGTTCTCCGACATAGACCTCTTGCTCGCGAACATCGAGGACCTTTTTCTTCGGCCCCTTATCCTCCTTGTCGAACACTACCAACCGGACTCGCAGCTTGAGCGGCACAGCAAACGTCATCCCCTGTTCAAGACATTCCCGCTCATCATACTTGGGCGCCCCCAGGGTATAACTGGTATATTCCAGCACCGCGGTGTTGTTGTAATCGGGAATCGGAAACACACTCGCCAGCGCCGCCTGAAGCCCGTAGTCTTTGCGGCGCTCAGGCTCCCCCTCCATTTGCAGAAACTCTTCGTACGAGCGTTTCTGGATCTCAATGAGATCCGGGATATCGATGCTCGTTCGGATGCGAGAAAAGTCTTTCCGTTCCACGAACTCCTGTAGAGTCGTTTCGGACATTCGGTAGTCCTCCACTACATATGGTTGGGCATGAGTGCCCAGCGCAGACAGGCACCCGGGATTTACTACTGCGTCCTACCTACTTAACCTCGACCTTCGCGCCGCTGTCTTCGAGCTTCTTCTTCATGGTGTCGGCTTCTTCTTTTGCCACGCCAGTCTTCACCGGCTTGGGTGCGCCTTCCACCAAATCCTTCGCTTCCTTCAATCCGAGGCTAGTCAATTCACGAACGACCTTAATGACCTGAATCTTCTTGTCCGCCGGAGCCGAAGCGAGAATGACATCGAACGCCGTCTTCTCTTCTGCAGCCGCAGCGGCCGCTCCCCCACCAGCAGCTGGCGCTGCGGCGACGGCGACCGGAGCGGCGGCCGTCACGCCGAATCGATTCTCCAGCCCTTTCACGAGTTCGGCCAATTCGAGCACGCTCATGCTCTCGATGGCTTTGATCAATTCATCCTGTGACAGTTTCGAGGCTGTTGCTGACATGTCCCCCTCCCCTTTCTTTTTATCCTGAATGGCTGCAATGACTCTGACAAATTTCGACAAGACCGCGCTTAAGGTGTAGACCAAACCACGTGCCGGGCCTTGCATCGCCGACAGCAGCATGGCGATCAGAACTTCCTTCTTTGGCAACTTCGCAACCGCCGCTAGCTCGGTCGGCTGCAATACCTTCCCTTCCAAGACGCCGATGGTGATTTTGATCTTCTCTTCCCGTTTCTCCGCCAGAATGAAATCCCTCAGCACCTTGGTCGGCAGCACAGGATCGTCATACCCAATCACCATTCCCGTGGGTCCCTTAAGGTACCCTTTCACTTCTGAAAGAGTGGTTCCTTCGGCCGCGCGGGCTGCCAAGGTGTTCTTCACCACCCTGTATTCGGCCTTTGCTCTGCGCAATTGTTTCCGCAACTCCGTAATCTGATTGACGGGCAACCCAGCGCATTCGGTGAGTATGGCGAGCCGAGCGCGGCCGAACTTATCAGTCAACTCTGCGACCGCGGTTGACTTTTCTTCCTTCTTCATCTCAACTCCTCCTCACCCTCTTTAGCTCCACTGCTTCGCCAACGCCATCGCATCGAGTTTGACACCCGGGCCCATCGTACTGGAGATCGTCACGCTCCTCAGATAACGTCCCTTGCAGGAGGCCGGCTTGGCCTTGATGACCGCCTCGAGCACCGCAGAGGCATTGTCGAATAGCTGGTCCGCTTTAAACGACACCTTCCCGACAGGCACTTGGACGATGCCGGCCTTTTCGACCTTATATTCGACACGGCCCTTTCGAATTTCCGCCACGGCCTTACCAACTTCGAAGGTGACCGTTCCAGTTTTCGGATTTGGCATCAAACCTCGAGGCCCCAGGATCTTCCCGAGCTTACCGACGGATGCCATCAAATCCGGCGTGGAGATCGCGTAATCAAAGTCCATCCAGCCCCCTTTGATCTTCTCCATGAGGTCGTCCGACCCCACGTAATCGGCTCCTGCTTGCCGCGCTTCCTGCTCTTTCTCGCCCTTGGCGAAGACCAAAACGCGAACCTTCTTCCCCGTTCCATAGGGTAAGGAGGTCGTCCCTCGCACCATCTGGTCAGAACGTTTCGGATCGATGCCCAACCGAATAGCCAAATCGACAGATTCGTCAAACTTTGCGTAGGCCGCCCCCTTCACTACGTCGACAGCTTCACGAAGGGCATACAGACGCGGTTGGACTTTTTCCGCCGCCGCTCGCATCTTCTTCCCCATTCGCCTTACTCCTTCCCACCTTGTCTGACAGCTGTTACCCCTGAACCACGACGCCCATACTCCGCGCCGTCCCCTCGATGATCTTGATAGCTCCTTCGAGATCAGCGGCATTCAAGTCCGACATCTTCTTTTGCGCAATTTCGCGCAACTGGGTCTTGGTAATCTTGCCCACTTTGTCTTTCTGCGGCACGCCGGACCCTTTGATAATTCCAGCAGCTTTCTTCAGCAGATCGGAGGCGGGCGGGGTCTTGAGCACAAACGTGAAGCTCCGATCCTTGTACACTGTAATGATGACAGGGATGATGCTGTCGCCTTCCTTCTGAGTCTTGGCATTGAACTGTTTGCAGAACTCCATAATATTAACGCCGTGCTGCCCGAGCGAAGGCCCGACGGGTGGCGCTGGATTAGCTTTTCCAGCAGGAATCTGCAATTTAATTTGGGCCGAAACTTCCTTAGCCATGTCCTACCCCTATTCCTAAATCCGCTCGACCTGTAAAAAGCCGAGTTCCACAGGAGTCGATCGTCCAAAGATGCTGACCAAGACCTTCAGGCGATTGTGATCCTGATCCACTTCATCAACGAGGCCATTAAAGCCTAAGAACGGTCCATCGATGATGCGCACGTTGTCCATCTTGATGAATTTGACCTGCTCGCGAGGGCCGGCCGCACCAGCGTCAACCTGCTTCAGCAATGAATCCACTTCTTCCGGTGAGAGCGGCGTGGGCTGAGCCCCTCCGCCGACAAAACCTGTCACCTTCGGCGTTTCCTTGATCATATGCAAGGTTTCGTCGGCCAACGGGGATTCCAATTCCACCAATACATAACCCGGGAAAAACTTTCTTCGCGAGGTGCGCCGTTTACCGTCCTTGATCTCGATCACGTCCTCGGTCGGTACCAACACTTGACCGAGTTTGTCCGTTATCCCCATCTGGTTTGCCCGCTCAAGCAAACTTGTTTTGACACGCCCCTCGAACCCTGCGTAGGTATGAATGACATACCAGCTCTTCGCCATGACCTACCTTTGTGTCCTCGGTTGTGGATTCTGCACCTTGTGCTCCCTGTTCCGTCGTGTGCTCAAAGAATTTTCCCCACGAGCCAGACAAGAAACGAATCGATCAGCGACAGATAGAACGACATGATGACGCAAAAGACGATCACCACCGTTGTGGAACCAACGGTTTCGGCTCGGGTGGGAAAAGACACTTTCTTGAGCTCACCCCGAACATCAACGAAGAACTCTCGAATCGATTCGATCAGCTTCCTGAACATTCACTTCTCTCCACGGCGAATCGTGCAGCCACCGCATCCAGAGCCCTAGGCCTGTTCCGGCACCCAATCAGCGGTATGGCAGGGGCACTAGGATTTGAACCCAGACTCTCGGTTTTGGAGACCGATGTGCTGCCATTAACACCATGCCCCTGTGCTCAGCTCTGAGCGACGAGCGCTGAGTCCTGCGCGAGTCAAACCTGACCTTCTCCGGCTCAGCAGCACTCACAACCCAACACTCAGCACGTTATTTCACTTCCTTGTGCGGTGTATGTTTCCGGCAGAACTTACAGAACTTATTCCGCTCCAACCGATCCGGATCATTTTTTTTGTTCTTGGTCGTCGAATAGTTCCGCTGCTTGCACGCTGTACAAGCCAGGTCAATAATTTCACGCATGCTAGAGCTCCTTAGCTGCCAGCTATCAGCTCTTACGCTAAGATTTCCGTGACGACGCCGGAGCCGACGGTCTTGCCCCCCTCGCGCACCGCGAAGCGCAGCCCCTGATCCATCGCGATCG
>UEXT01000437.1_pt1 | contig 15019 bp, 17 predicted proteins | sample 4301081 | NCBI WGS metagenome assembly UEXT01 (sample SAMEA4773177, study PRJEB27434) | metagenome | biome: 2259; feature: agricultural soil; material: soil | place: USA | collected 2014-09 | depth 0.25 m
CCGTTGATGTGAGCCTCTCCGGGATTCGGCAAGCGGATCCCCATGCTTGCCGCGGCGGGAGGTAAAAAATGCTCTGGACCTGGGAGTACGCGATACTGACTCATGCCAACTTACCCTCCGCGCTTAGAGATTTAGAAGGATAAGACCGCCTCGTCTTGCACCAGTTCCCACCTTCCTTTACTGTAAGCTTTTTCAACCCGTTCTGCAACCTGACAGAAGGCCCACCCTAGGGAAATTTTGGGCTATCCGATCGGAACGGCGTAGGCCTTTTGTCCCAACGTGATCAATGCGAGCATACGAAACCACAGCCAGAACGGAGCGCGCATTATAGGAAGCCGTCTTTGAAATTGTCAAACCTGCAGAATAACATCGCATTTTCTTGGTCGATCGAAATTATCGCGATTTCATGTGCGCTATATCTCTGTATTCAATATGTTACAAAGCAGATCTACTTAAGGTAATTGATTACACGCAGTTATAGAACCAAGCGCACAGGCCCGCTCGAGATCATCCTTCGCTAGTCGGCCTTGGAGTCGCTCTCGGTACAATTTGGCTCTGGTCAAGAGGGCGTTCGCATTCGTGGGATCTACACGGATCACGGTGGAAAGATCGTTGACGGCCTGTTCTGGCTGATTCAGCTTCACATAGATTTCGCTACGTAGAAGGTAGGCCTCCTTTTGGTAGGGAATCCAACTCTCAGACGTCTGCGTCGAAAGGAGTTTCTTCAGCGTACTCAGTGCTTGCTGCCATTGTTTTGCCCCAACCTGTCGCCGTGCTTGGGTCGTATAGAGTCCAATCAGCCGTTCTCGCGCGACATCGAAAAACGGATCGAGCTCAAGAACTCGTTCATAAGACGCTGCGGCATCCTCAGTATGCTTAAGCCAGGAGTGGACATCCCCTTGACCCAACCAGGCCCACGTGTTTTTGCTGTCGATCGCCAGCGCATGGTCAAAATCGGCCTTGGCTTTGTGGATATACGGCTCGTAGTCGGCTCTTTTTGCCTGCCGAGAAAATGCTAAGGAGACCAGTTGGAGAAACGTTTGTCCTCGCACTATCAACGGTTCGACCTGTCGTCCGTCGAGCTCAATGGCTTCGGAGGTCAGCGCGATTTTTTCGTTCAGGTCGTGGGTGCGAAAAGCTTTATCCAGCAGGGCACGGGCGCGGTAGTAGACTTCTCCTCGTCCTGATGGTTCGATCACCAGTGTGCGGACCCCCTCCGAGGGTTGCGCTTGCAGTTCCTGAAGCTGCGCGCGTAATTCATAGTTCTCTTGTTGTAACTGTCGAAAATGGCGCGCCAGTTGTTCGTCGGATTTAAGCCGCTTGATCGCGTCTGCGAGGCTATCGAGATTGACAGTGGCCCGAATACGGACAAAAAAGACAGGGCGATCGTTTTCAAAGGTCCGCCCAGATTCAAGAATCTCCGTTTGGGTAATTGCGGCTGCAATGGTCCGGATCTCCAAGGAGCTGGTTTGTGACGTTCGTCCCCCCGATTCTTTTTCCACATCGTGAAAAGTCGATTCCAGATAGATCCCTGCTTCTTCCACGGCTCGACGCTGCGCTCGTTGAAGCACCTTTTCCTCCGCTGCTCCGAGAGTGTCCCCGTCTGCCATGACATACTGGCCTTCTGCGACCACGATTTTGGTGGAGGCTGCATGGCTGGGAATCGTCGATAACGCAATGGACAGGGAAAGGAGGGTAATGTGAGGGAGCTGTTGTGAAATCATAAATTAAAATATACCGCTCCAAGGTCACACCAGCAATGCATCGAAAGGGTAGGATATGGCTCCAGACTTGACCAGTCACCTTCACGCGAGTGTCTATGATTCAACGAGTTATGAGAATGGATGTATGGACAGATGAGAAACGGAGAAGGGCGTTAACCTTCCTTAGGCAGTACTTGCAAGAAAGGGTGAACTTCGACACGCTCGAAGACGCCATGTACCGTATAGGGATCCTCGCGTGCAATTCGTTGGGCTTCCTCTAAGGAGTCGGCCTCGATGACGATGAGGCTCCCCGTCTTGTCGGTCAGGGGTCCTGCCAGCACGACACGCCCTTGGGCACTTAGTGGTTCGAGGTTAGCCAAGTGGGCAGGCCGATGGATTTTTCGTTTTGCTTCCCCATTGGGGCCATCGAATCCCAAGATCACAAATTTCATACATGAAGGCGGCATGGCGCAGCAAGCCGTCCACGAGCGCGCATCACTGTTACCGATGCTCTTCGAGCGGGCACCGGTCCTTATAGCCAGTCGTGGTTTCATGCCACCACCGGACCTCATCTTCCCCGAGCTTCCAACAAAGATAGACCACGCGTCCATCACGGAGATGCGGAAAGTCGCACAAACCGGTATCCACGTCCTTGACGAGCACGCCGAGTTCGTGAATTGCTTGCAGATTTGTGCTGACTTGGTGCAGGCCTAATATGTACAAGTGACCGACCGAACTACCGCCGCCGTACTGAGCCTGGGCGCTGGCTCTCCGAATCTCCTGCTTTGTCTGGAGGAGGAGCGCCTTGGCCTGCTGGATCGAGGTAAACCGTGACTGAAGCTGCGGAATGAGGTGATTGGCTTCGGAGACAGTGAATGTATGTTCGTATTCTTCGCCGTGTGCCACAGGATGCCTCGCTATGTTCCTCCTTTAGCACACCCCTATCTTGGCTGCAACCGACGGAGGGTGGACAGAGAGTCATGATGCCGGCTGGTAGCTGCGACTGGGTTCAGTCGATGACGAGCTTTGTGAGAACTTCATTGCATATATTGACAAGGAGATGCCCGCGCGCTATCATTTCACCAAGGTTATCGTTCGGCTCAAACATTCTCTCCGCTGACAAGACTTCCGGGGCCCGTCTCGACAAAAGCTACATCGGTCGCGTGATTGGGACGAGAGAATTCAGCATCATTGTGGAATAGTGAACGCGTACTTGGTTCCCATAGGCAGCTCAAACGTGATGAAATCGGACCTAACGGATAGGCCCTTCAGAATTTAACCCTCTCCATTTCTAAAACGAGCATACGGACCAACGCCAATTCATCACTACCCAAGTGTCGAACATTTAGCCCATGATTGTCCGGTTCGGGAGTCTGTCGTAATCATTAAGCCTGGAGCTTGAGAGGATTCGTATGCCACAAACCAAGGGGGAGGTTATGCATCTTGCCGAGTTGAAGCAAAAAACCATTGCTGATTTGAACGAGGTGGCACGCGATCTCAAGATCGAAGGCGCCGCCAATCTTCGCAAACAGGAGCTGATCTTCGCCATCCTGCAAGCGCAGACCGAAAAGAACGGCGTGGTCTTCGGCGAGGGTGTTCTTGAAACCCTGCCGGACGGATTTGGATTCCTACGGGCCCCCGACTCCAACTACCTACCCGGTCCCGATGACATCTACATTTCCCCCTCGCAGATTCGCCGATTCAATCTTCGTACGGGCGACATTGTTTCAGGGCAGATCAGACCACCCAAAGAAAGCGAACGGTACTTCGCCCTGCTCAAGGTCGAGAAGGTCAACTATGAGGATCCGGAAGTCGCCCGCGACAAGATTCTTTTCGACAACCTAACGCCACTCTATCCGGAAGAACGGATCAACCTGGAATTCGACCGGGAAGAGTATTGCACCCGGGTGATGGATCTCACGACGCCGATCGGGAAAGGGCAGCGGGGACTCATCGTGGCCGCACCCCGAACCGGGAAAACCATGCTGCTCCAAGCCATCGCGCGGGCCATCCTCAAGAACCACAAAGAAGTCACCTTGATCGTGCTTCTGATCGATGAGCGGCCGGAAGAGGTGACCGACTGGCAGCGACAGGTGAAGGCGGAAGTCATTAGCTCGACATTCGATGAGCCCGCCCAGCGGCATGCACAAGTTGCGGAGATGGTCCTTGAGAAGGCCAAGCGGCTGGTTGAGCACAAGAAGGACGTCGTGATCCTGCTGGACAGCATCACACGCCTCGCGCGAGCTTATAACACCATCGCACCGCCCAGCGGCAAAGTCCTGTCTGGCGGTCTCGATTCAAACGCCTTGCAGCGACCGAAACGGTTCTTCGGCGCAGCCAGGAATATTGAGAACGGTGGCAGTCTGACGATTATGGCTACAGCCTTGGTTGATACCGGCAGCCGCATGGACGATGTGATCTTCGAAGAGTTCAAGGGTACTGGTAACATGGAAGTGCATCTTGATCGACGTCTGGCCGATAAGCGGATCTTCCCGGCGATCGACATCAGCCAGTCTGGGACAAGAAAGGAAGAGCTGCTGGTGGACAAGGACCGTCTGAATAAGATGTGGATCCTTCGCAAGGTACTCAGTCCATTGGGCACCATGGAGGCGATGGAATTCCTGATGGACAAGGTCCAGGGAACCAAAACCAACCAGGATTTTCTCCAGTCGATGAACCGTTAGCGGACCGCTTGTAACTGGACCCTCGATCGAGATAGAGTGTCACGCCCCTGCAGAGAGGGAGCTCTGCCGGAATGCGACTGTGACGTAAGGAGTCGATGGTTATGAAAAAGGGTATTCATCCGCTCTATCGGGAAGCCACGGTCCATTGCGCCTGTGGCAACAAGTTTAAGACACGCTCAACCGTCGGCGATATTAATGTCGATATTTGTTCGAACTGTCATCCGTTCTTCACCGGAACGCAGAAAATCGTCGACACCGAAGGGCGTGTCGAGCGGTTCAAGAAAAAGTACGCGAAAAAGGGCAAGTAGCAATTCTGTGCACCATAGAAGAGACCCTGCTTCGCGATGGAGCAGGGTCTCTTCTTTTTTGTGAGCACGAGTCGGGTTGGAGAGGGATTCATGGACGCAGCACTCTTAAAGAAGTGGAAAGGCGTGGTGGGACGATATGATGAGCTAACCTCGCGGCTCATGGATTCGTCCGTCATCGCACAACCAGCGCTGCTTGCCAAGCTCAACAAGGAACGGACCGAAATCGAAGCGATTGCACAACTGTTTCATCGCTATCAGAGCGTCACCAAGCAACTGGAGGAAGCCACTCACATGCTGGAGGACCCGTCCGCAGGGACAGACCTTCACTCGCTCGCCTCGGAAGAACGTGCGCGATTAACTCTGGAGCAGAGCGCGGTCGAAACCCAGGTGCTGGCGTATCTGACGCCGAAGGATCCTCGGGACGAGAAGAATCTTTTCTTGGAAATTCGGGCGGGGACGGGTGGAGATGAGGCGGCGCTCTTTGCGGGTGATCTCTTCCGGATGTACGTGAAATTCGCCGAGCGGCATAGGCTTCGCGTTGAAATCGTCGAAGCCTCCGAAACCGGCAAGGGCGGATACAAGACTGTGATTGCCGTGATCGAAGGGAAAGGTGGATACGGCCTGTTCAAATACGAGAGCGGTGTGCATCGAGTCCAACGCGTCCCGGTGACAGAAGCTGCCGGTCGCATTCATACGTCGACTGTCACCGTCGCTGTCATGCCCGAAGTCGATGAAGTGGATGTCCAGATCGATCCCAAAGATCTGCGGATCGATACGTTCTGTTCGTCCGGGGCTGGTGGACAGAGCGTGAACACAACCTATTCCGCCGTTCGGATTACGCACATCCCCACCGGAATCGTCGTAAGTTGCCAAGATGAGCGTTCGCAATTGAAGAATCGGAACAAGGCGATGCGGACGCTGCGCGCCCGGATTGTCGAGGCCGAACACGAAAAACAGGAAGCAGAAATTGCCCAAAGTCGCAAAGCACAGGTGGGAACCGGTGATCGAAGCGAAAAGATTCGAACGTACAACTTTCCGCAAAATCGTGTGACGGACCATCGAGTCGGTGTGACACTGCATAAATTGGAGCAAGTATTGGCAGGCGATATGGACGAACTCGTCGATGCCTTGCGCGCCCAACAAAACCACGCCGCTGTGGCTGAGGCGTCATGAGTAACGGCGCCGCCATGACTGAATCTACATGCGGGACGGTTGCGTCGCTCATTCGAAACATCCGTGCAGGATTAGCGACAGCTGGGATTGAATCGAACGAGCAAGAAGCTGTCTGGTTGATCGAGTTTGCGCTCGGTTTTTCGGCTGTGACGCAGGTCATTGACCACGATCGGCCGCTCTCCTCAAGCGAAGTTGCCAGGGTGCAGACCCTCGTCGCGCGGCGCACTGCGCGCGAACCGCTCCAGTACATCCTCGGGACGCAGGAGTTTTGCGGGATTAAGTTTGCTGTCACGCCAGCCGTGCTCATTCCGAGGCCCGAGACCGAGTTGCTCGTTGAGGAAGTACTTCGGCGCATTTCTCTAGCCCAGCACGCTACTCTTGTCGATGTCGGCACCGGATCCGGCTGTCTTGCCGTGGCGATTGCTCGTCTGAGATCCCAAATGCGAGTGATCGCGACGGATATCTCACATGCCTCGCTGGAGGTCGCTCAGGAGAATGCCCGCCGCCATGCGGTGGTTGATCGCATTACCTGGTTGGAAGGGGACATGCTGAACCCATTGGCAGAGAAGAAGTTGGATGGGCGTGTTGACATCATAGTCGCGAATCCTCCGTACATTGCGGAGGCGGAGTGGATCGATCTTCAGCCCGAGATCCGGGAATTCGAAACGCGACGGGCGTTGGTGGCAGGGCCTCGCGGGACAGAGTGTCATGAGCGACTTGTGAAGGACGCGCATCGCTATTTGTCTGCCCGGGGCGCATTAGTCATGGAGATTGGTGTGGGTCAGGGGCAAGCGGTATGTCAACTCGTAGAAACAATCGGTGGGTATGGACCTGTTCGTCTTATTCGCGATGCTGCAGGGATTGAACGTGTCGTGATTGTAGAACGGGGAGAGGAATAGAGCAATTCGCCATGGATCGCATTGTGATCACAGGTGGGTCTCCCCTCAGGGGAGAAGTTCAGGTCAGTGGGGCCAAAAATTCGGCCTTGCCGCTTTTGGCATCGACGATTCTCGGGGGTGAGGAATGTGTCCTCACGAACGTGCCTCGGGTTGTCGATGTCATGACAATGGGCAAACTTCTGGGTATGTTGGGGGCGACCGTTGTACAGGAAGGTAATCGCGCCGTGGTGCGTGCCGACGTCATCCACTCGACCCAGGCTCCCTATGAGCTTGTGAAAACCATGCGGGCTTCCGTCCTGGTTTTGGGTCCGTTGGTGGCACGATGGGGGGAGGCAACGGTCTCCATGCCTGGCGGCTGCGCGATCGGGTCGCGCCCGGTTAACTTGCACCTTGCTGGACTGGCGAAGCTGGGAGCAGATGTCTCCATTGAGCACGGGTACATCCGGGCGACGGCGAAGCGATTGAAAGGGGCGAGAATCTATTGCGACACCACGACCGTGACGGGCACCGAGAACCTCATGATGGCCGCATCGCTCGCACAGGGCACGACGGTCATTGAGAATGCCGCGAAAGAACCTGAAGTTGTCGATCTGGCCAATTTTCTTGTGAAACGGGGTGCGCGTATCAGCGGCGCCGGGACGGATGTGATCACGATCGAAGGAGTTCGCGAACTCCGAGGCAGTGACCACGAAGTCATTCCGGACCGGATCGAAGCGGGAACTCATCTCGTGGCCGGGGCTATCACGAAGGGATTTGTCACCGTGAATCGATGTCGTCCCGACCATCTGGAAGCGCTCCTGATTAAATTGCGGGAAGCCGGGGCAACCATTCACATCGAGAAAGAGCTGGTGAAGCTCAGCGTGGCGAAGCGACTCAAGAGTGTGGACATTCGAACTCTGCCGTTTCCAGGATTCCCGACCGACATGCAGGCGCAAATGCTGGCGTTAATGACGGTGTCCGAAGGCACAAGCGTGATTACCGAAACGGTGTTTGAAAGTCGTTTCATGCATGTCGAGGAATTCCGACGTATGGGAGCGGACATTAAGGTGGAAGGCAATCGCGCCGTTGTGACAGGACCCACATCTCTTGCCGGCGCGCCGGTCATGGCTTCCGATCTTCGGGCCAGCGCAGGGTTGGTCTTGGCCGGATTGGCCGCCGAAGGTGTTACTGAAGTCCTGCGGGTCTACCATCTCGATCGTGGCTACGAGCGGATTGAGGAGAAGCTCCGGGGGCTTGGGGCCAAAATCGAGCGCAAGAAGGAAGGGTCGACCACGACATCGGCGCGATGAGCCCATGCTGACGATCGCGTTATCAAAAGGAAAACTCCTGGATCCTAGCCTGGAGGTTTTTCGTAAGGCTGGGTATTCGCCTGCGGGTGTGATAACAGACGGCCGGAGACTAGTCTTCCCCTGCCCCGAGATCGGGATCACCTTTCTTATCGTACGACCGACTGACGTGCCGACCTACGTTGAATATGGGGCGGCAGACGTCGGGATCTGCGGCAAAGATGTGCTGCTGGAGCACGATAGCGATGTATATGAGCCATTGGATTTAGGATTCGGAGCGTGTAGAATTGCCGTCGCTGCGCTGCGGGGGCTAGGGTCGCGCAATCGATTATCGTCGAAGATTCGCGTGGCCACGAAATACCCGAACATCACGGAACAGTATTTCAATCAGCGCGGCGTGCCGGTTGAACTCATCAAGCTTTATGGATCGATCGAGCTTGCTCCGATCGTCGGCTTGGCCGACCGGATCGTCGACCTGGTTGAAACGGGGAGCACCTTAAAAGCGCACGATCTTGTCGAAGTTGAACTCATTGCCCGCTCTACGGCCAGATTGATCGTGAATCGGGCCAGCCTCAAACTGAAACATCCAGCGGTGACCGACCTGATCCGGAAGTTGCGGGGCGTGGGGGTCTCTAGCAGAAGTGCCGCTCCACGCAGGGCGACTCGAATCGTCAAGCGAGCGGGTAAACGGTGATGAAAATTGTGTCGTCAAGCGATCGTACGTTTGCCGCGACTGTGAAGAAAGTCGCGGGGCGGGCGCGTGTTCAAGGCGCGGTGGTCGAAAGGTCCGTGAAGACGATTCTGCAGGCCGTCGAACGGGGAGGTGATCGAGCGGTACTCCGCTATACCAAGCAGTATGATCGCGTGATGTTGAAGCCGGCGGCAGTTCGCGTGACCGCGGAAGAAGTTAAAGAAGCCTATTATCGCATTCGAAAGGATGAAGGGGATACCTTGCGGTTTGCTGCGCAGCGAATCGCGTCGTTCCATGAGCGTCAGCGCACGAAGACCTGGATGTATCAAGACAATGCGGCGACATTAGGACAACTCGTGACACCGATCGATTCGGTCGGGGTCTACGTGCCGGGGGGTAAGGCCGTGTATCCCTCGTCAGTACTGATGTGTGCCATTCCCGCAAGAGTCGCCGGGGTGCCGCGCATCGTCATGTGCACGCCTCCGCAGAAAGACGCGATTAACCCCTATCTGTTGGTCGCCGCCGATTTAGCCGGGGTGACGGAAGTTTATCGCGTAGGAGGTGTTCAAGCGATCGGGGCATTGGCCTATGGGACGGCCACGATCCCTAAAGTCGACAAGATTATTGGACCGGGTAACATCTATGTCGCGACGGCAAAACGCATGCTCTATGGGACCGTCGGGATCGATATGGTGGCGGGGCCAAGCGAACTGCTCATCGTTGCGGATGATAATGCCAAGCCGGCACATGTGGCGGCCGATCTTCTCTGTGAAGCTGAGCACGATGAAGATGCGCAGGTGTATTTAGTCACGACGTCCTATCAGTTGGCGAAGGACGTGGCCCAGCTGATTGGCGATCAGTTGAGAGGACTGCCGCGGGGGAAAATAGCCGCGAAGTCGATCGCGCGCCACTCCCTCGCCTTTGTTGTCACGACGATGGACGAGGCGATCGATGTGGCCAATGAGATTGCGGCAGAGCATGTGACGCTTTCGGTGGATGAACCCTTCGACTATCTGGAAAAGATCCGGCACGGAGGAGCGTTCTTCCTCGGGCGGTACACTCCGCCCGCGGTGGCGGACTATGTGGCCGGCCCAAACCACGTATTGCCGACCGGCGGCTCAGCCCGCTTCTTCTCGGCTCTGTCTGTCCATGACTATACGAAGGTCAGCAACATCGTGCATTACACGAAGGAGGAACTGCGCAAGGTGAAAGATCATTTAGTGCGATTGGCCCATATCGAAGGGTTCGACGCTCATGCGAAGTCGGCCCAGAGCAGGTTCTCATGAAGAAAAACGGAGCCGCACCAAGGCAGGCCTCTATTCAGCGTGCAACGAAGGAGACGGACATCCGGGTTGAATGGACATTAGACGGTAGCGGGCAGGGAAAGATTAATACCTCGATTCGCTTCTTCGATCACATGCTTGAGCTACTGGCCAGACACGGATTTTTCGACCTCACCGTTCAGGCCAAGGGCGACATCGACATCGATGAGCACCACACGGTCGAAGATGTCGGCATCGTCATGGGGCAAGCCCTCCATCAGGCATTAGGTGAAAAGGCAGGAATCAAGCGATTCGGCTTTGCCTCGGCCCCGCTCGATGAGACGCTCGCGCAGGTGACAGTCGATCTCAGTGGGCGCCCTTATCTCGTGTACCACGTGAAGCTGACGGATCGGAAAATCAAATCCTTTGACTTGGGGCTCTTCGAAGATTTCTTCCAAGCGTTCGTCACGCACGGCGGCTTGAATCTCCACGTGAATCTGCTCTATGGTCGCAACCCACACCACATCATGGAAGCGATCTTCAAGGCGCTGGCCAAGGCACTCGATCAAGCGACGATGTTGGAAGAGCGATTGGCCGGAAAGGTCCTGTCAACCAAAGGAATGTTGTAATCGATCTCAGGGTTAATCAAGCCGAAAGGCAAAAGGGGGACAGGCCATAAAAACAACCTGTCCCTCTTTTTATTTGCAGGGATGGGAGTAGCAGGACAGTTCAAGTTGGAGTATTGTTACACCCTTCTGGGAAGACGAAGGAGAAGGGACTCGGGGCAGTTGACGAGGCGGTGGGAGTACTCGCTGGTCACTTACCCTAGGCCTCCCGGCTCTGCGGAGTGGCTGTGATTGCGATTATCGACTACGGTATGGGCAACTTGCGAAGTGTCTCCAAGGCCTTTGAGGCAGTGGGGCATCGACCGGTGGTGACCCGTGACGTGACGACAATCGAGAACGCGAGCCATGTGGTATTGCCAGGGGTGGGAGCTTTTGGCGACTGCATGGCGAATCTAGGACGGTATGACTTGGTTGAGCCCATCAGGTCAACCATTCAATCGGGGAAGCCGTTTCTGGGTATCTGTCTGGGGCTCCAACTGCTGTTCACGGAAAGCGAAGAATTCGGGCTTCACAAGGGACTCGGAATTATCTCTGGCCGGGTGAGACGGTTCACGACGGACACACAGCAACCCATGGGTTTGAAAATCCCTCATATGGGCTGGAACCAGGTCAATTTCCAGCGGCCCTGTCCTTTGTTTAAGGGGATTGCAGATGGCGCTCATTGGTATTTTGTCCATTCCTATTTTGTTGATCCCAGTGATCGGCAGATCGCCGCGACAACGACAACCTACGGCGTTCCCTTTGTGTCGAGTATCTGGCGGGACAATGTGGTGGGTTGCCAGTTCCACCCGGAAAAGAGTCAGACTGTCGGGTTGCAGCTCATCAGGAACTTTGGATCATGGAAGTGAGTCTGGTGATCAGGAGACGATGGTCGACGGCGATGGTCTGGCTGGCTATCTTGGCGACGACCGGCTGTAGCGGCCCGAAAGTCACGACGAAGTCGTCACCGGAATTGTTCCGGTATCCGGTTCGCACCTTGGCACTGGTGCCCTTCACGACGTTGACGACGCCGCAGGTACAGGATTTTGGGAATCCGTTCTTCGCAACGCCGCAGAGCGTACGCCGGTCCGATATTTCCGTGGCCATTCCCGCGAACGTGGAGGGGGACCTCAAGCAGACCGTAACAGTGCCGGACTATGCAGCGGAGAAGGTCACTCAACTTTTCTGGAGCCGCCTGAAATTGAGGGCTGGCCTTCTCGTCTTGTCTCCGAGTGAGTCGGCCAAGATCTCATCTAGTAGTGCAGATCCGTCCAAGACGACACAGGAAGCGATCGGTGCCGCCATTGCCACCCGGCTCAAAGCTGATGCGGCATTGGTCGGGCAGGTGCTCGTATTTCAAGAACGTGTAGGCAGCCGTCTAGGGGCCAATCCTCCGGCTTCCGTTGGGTTCGAAGTGAAGGTTGTCGCGTCCGACGGGAGCGTCGTCTGGATAGGCAATTACTACGAACGGCAGAGACCCATGACAGAAGATATGATTGGATTTCTGCAGCGGTGGGGTGCCTTCGTCACGGCGGAGGAACTCGCCCAATATGGTGTGGACGAAGTCTTGAAGGAATTCCCGTTCGGTTCTCCCGGCAAGTAGTCGAATCGGAACTGGTCCTAGGCATGATAGTCATTCCAGCGATTGATTTAAAAGACGGACGGTGCGTACGACTCCGCCAAGGTGATATGGCAGCAGAGACAGTCTATTCCAGCGATGCGTCTGCTGTCGCTCTCCAGTGGGAGAAGCAGGGGGCGGGGTTAATCCATGTTGTCGATCTGAACGGTGCCGTGGACGGCAAGCCAGGCAACCTGTCAGAGATTCAGTCGGTCATCAGCACCGTAAGTGTGAGGGTGCAAGTGGGTGGAGGCATCAGAAATATCGACACGGTGCGTCGGTACCTGGCCGCGGGGGTGTCCCGCGTCGTGCTGGGCACCGCTGCCCTAACGGATCGACGATTATTGGAACAAGCATGCACGGAGTATCCTCGCCGCATTCTGCTCGGGCTCGATGCCCGCGATGGCAAGGTGGCCGTCAAGGGTTGGACGGCGCTATCAGAAACCCTAGCGATCGATCTCTTGAAGGAATTGTCAGGTTACCAATTGGGTGCAGTCATCTATACCGACATCGCACGGGATGGCATGTTAGGCGGCCCGAATATCCAAGCGTTGCGCGAAGTGGTTGAGCGGTCGTCTTTTCCAGTGATTGCATCAGGCGGCATCACTGGCCTGGAAGACTTGAGGGCGATTCAATCACTTGGGCCTCGAATCGAGGGAGCGATCGTTGGGAAGGCACTGTACGATGGCAAATTAGACTATGCCACTGCGCTGGCAGTCCTACGGGAGGCCTAAGGTGTAAGGAGTGAGGTGTGGAGGAGAGGAGACCGGGAGCTCGTCACCTAACACCTTACTCTTCGCCTCTTACTGGGTTTGTATGTTGACCAAACGCATCATTCCCTGCCTCGATGTGACGAGTGGCCGCGTGGTGAAGGGGGTGAGTTTCGTCAATTTACGCGACGCGGGCGATCCAGTCGAAGTGGCGACAATTTATGATCGTGAAGGGGCGGACGAACTCTGCTTTCTCGACATCACGGCCTCTCATGAAAACCGGAAAACGATCATCGATGTGGTGGAGAGGACTGCCGAACGAGTGTTCATGCCACTGACGGTTGGCGGAGGAGTGCGCACGCTTGATGACATCCGGGGGTTGCTGAATGCAGGGGCGGACAAGGTGAGCATCAACACGGCAGCGGTCGAGCGGCCGCAATTCGTCAAGGAAGCGGCCGAGCGATTCGGGACACAATGCATTGTTGTTGCGATTGACGCAAAACGTCGCCCTGGCTCAGCAGGCAGCTGGGAGGTCTTCACGCATGGGGGGAGAAAACCAACTGGGATCGATGTTGTGGAGTGGGCAAAGAGAATGGAGCAGTATGGCGCGGGCGAGATCCTGTTGACCAGTATGGATCAGGATGGGCAGCAAACTGGCTACGATCTGGCTTTGACGGCCGCCGTTTCCGGCACGGTCTCGATTCCGGTGATTGCGTCTGGAGGAGTGGGCACGTTGGATCATCTGTATGATGGCTTTGTGATGGGGAAGGCCGACGCGGTGTTGGCTGCGTCGATTTTCCACTACCGCACCCACACGATTCCCGAAGCCAAAGCGTATCTGCACGGACGTGGGCTACCTGTCAGACTCACGTGAGGTTGAAGAGGATGGCCCAGTGGCAGGATCAAATTCCGAACTGCATGCGTCTTATCTCCTACGAGAGCTAGAATTTATGGCGGACTTCAGTCAATTGAAATTCGACGCGCAAGGGCTAATCCCTGCGGTGGTGCAGGATTGGCGTGATGGCACAGTGCTCATGGTGGCCTTTATGAACAAGGAAGCGCTGCACAAAACGGTCACTACCAACTTCGTACATTTCTGGAGTCGATCTCGCGAGAGGCTCTGGGAGAAGGGCGAGACGTCAGGCCACAAGCTCGTGCTCAAGGATTTCTTCGTGGATTGTGACGGCGACGCTCTGTTGGTGAAAGCCGAGCCGATTGGGCCGACCTGCCACACCGGGGAGAAGGCATGCTTTTTCTCGCGCATCGATCAGCCAGGGACAAGAACTTCAGAGGCCTGGGGTGGCATTCTCGAGCGGCTCTACCAGGTAATCCAAGATCGCAAACGACAGCCTTCGAGCGACTCCTATACATCCAAACTCTTAAACGGCGGTCTCGATCAGGTGCTGAAGAAAGTCGTGGAAGAAGCCGGCGAGGTGGTCCTGGCGGGGAAGGGCGGAAAGAAAGAAGAGATCGTTAATGAGACGGCGGATCTTTTCTTCCACACTTTAGTTGCCCTCGGTTATCATGACGTGACGCTCCAAGAAGTCTATGAAGAATTGGCGACTCGGTTCGGAAAGTCGGGCTTGAGGAAAGAGACCGGATCATGAGCGACTGCATTTTTTGCAAGATCGCCAACAAGACGATCCCCTCCAAGCTGGTCTATGAAGACGATCAGATCGTGGCATTCGATGATCTCCGCCCTCAAGCACCGGTCCACTCGCTGGTCATTCCAAAGCGGCATGTCGTGTCAGTGCAGGAACTGGGAGAACAGGATCAGGCGTTGTTGGCGCGGCTGTTGTTGGCTTGTACGAAGATCGTCAAACTCAAAGGGTTAGCCGAGAACGGCTACCGCTTGGTCACCAATACCGGCAGGGACGGAGGACAGTCGGTCTTTCATTTGCATTTTCACGTCTTAGGCGGTCGCCACATGGCCTGGCCACCAGGCTAGCATGGCGTTGATAAAGTCGCCCCTTGTCACCCTACCGATCTCGAGGCGCCAAGACGCGCCTTGACCGGGCCGTCGTTCTCAGTCTTTCGAACACATCATCGTAGCTGACACGCGCATGACTCCGGGTCGTTA
>UEXT01000240.1_pt1 | contig 14896 bp, 14 predicted proteins | sample 4301081 | NCBI WGS metagenome assembly UEXT01 (sample SAMEA4773177, study PRJEB27434) | metagenome | biome: 2259; feature: agricultural soil; material: soil | place: USA | collected 2014-09 | depth 0.25 m
GCAGCCCTATTCGGTCGTCACTGGCCTTCTCATAGGTGGTTTGTGCATTCCTGCTTTGGCCTGGAGTGGAAATTTCTCTGGAGTAAACCAAGGCGAGTATCAAAACATTCGGATAGCGAAGCCGGTCAAGCAAGCCTCCCCACGGTCCATCGTCGCGGCAGGGTTTGGCTTCCAGAACGCAGACAGTTCGACGATTACTGTAAAAACGTACGACGCCTTAACCGGGGAGATTTTCTCTGATGAGTCTTACGATCTGAGTGTCAAGGAAGAGGAGGCATCATCGTCCCGACAGCCGCGCGAGCGAATTTTTGCCGGTGGGGTTGGCGTCGGAGCGGATGGACTTTCGGATTTTACCTTGCGGGTCTATGACGCGGCGACGGGGAGATTTCTTTGGGAGGGGAGATTGAACCTTGCAGTGAACGACGACGGCGGTGGTGCCACCTATCGTATTGTCGCTCGTCTCCGGCCAAACCCGTCGGTGAAAACGGTGCAACAAGTTGAGCGCGTGAACGGCCAGCCTTCGTTCCTGTTGCGGGCCATCGATCCCGCGACGGGACAACTCGTTTGGGCCGATCAGTTCTCGGCTAGTCATGGGGCAGTCCCCAAAATCGAACGCATTGCGGCAGGCCTCGCTGGCCTACCACTAGTACCTGCTGCACGGTCCAAGAATTTCGATTTTCGAATTCAAATGTTCGACGATCAGAATCGAAAGCTCTTATGGGAAGATGCCATTGTTCCCAATGATGAAACTGAGGGTCTGTCGTTGGGGCGCGAAAGCAAGCCCGAGAGGCTGCCGGCCTGGGCCAAAGATCAGAATGAAACGAGGAAAGACACTATTCGTTTTGAGGAACTACTCCGTTCAACCGATCGGCTGATTCGTACCGCGCCGCTCTAGCCCTTCTTTGCCTGCCCGTGTAATTGCTCCATCCACCGCGTTTGAAACTGTTCATAGGACAACGAAAGTTGCGATTGCATGGCAGCCGGCAATGCCTGACGCGCCTTGAGGTGTGACAGAAGCTCGTGCACTCGGTGCATGCCGTACCGATCGATCATATAATGAACGGCAGAGTAAGCTTCGAGATAGGCGACTGAGGCGGCGTCCTGTGAGAGTCCACTCCAAGTCCCCTCAAGCATCGGCAGGGGGATCACCGTAAAGGTCTGATGTCTCAGTTGATCGAGTTCCTCCCATTGATCCGCTGAGAGGGTAATCGCCAATCCTTCGTTAAGCCACGTAGGAATCGCGGCGGCGTTAAGCCCGAGTTGATCGTGGAGCAAGGCGTGCACAAACTCGTGCCGAAGGACCCGGCGTAACCAGGCCTGATCCGTCAAGGCGCCTTGCGTGGGTACTTGGATGCGGCCGAGTACAGGATCAAACAGCCCGTCAGCCCAGGCGGGACTGCCCGTCGAGGTTTGAAATGACTCTTTCGCATAGAGAACGACGACGATAGGCTTGGAAGGAAAGTGGCCGAGCTTTTGCCCGATCTCCCTGTATGCATCTTCCAAAATCTCGAGGACTGCCGTCCACGTATTCTGATCGGACTCTCCATCGTATTTCACGGTGAAGTGCGTGCTGTCCCGACTGTTCAGCCGTTGTTCGAGTTTTCCTGTGTGACGGACTTTAGCCGTCACCGTACTCAAGTATGACTGGACTCCGGGATCTTTATTGGCTCTGTCGGCGGCAAGATCGAGATGATGCGCTGCCTCCTCCAAGCGATTCTCCTCTTGGAGTAGATCCGCGAGCGCCAAATGCGGGAATGGTTCGTTGGGTGCCAGCCCAATCAGTTTTTCCAAGAATTCGTAGGTCATCGCCGGATCACGGAGTTCCCAATAGGCATGAGCCAGATTGAGCTGGATCGCAGGGCTCTTAGTATCCAGCGAGCCGGCTTTCTTGAAAGCCTTTACCGATGAGGCTGTTCCGCTCGATTTTTCCTGTTCGATGCCCAGATTGTTCCAGAGCACTGCGATGTATGGACGGGTCTTTGCATTTGAGATGAGTGAAGAAGGAAGATTGTCGAGTTTTATTTCCGCCTCTTTGACGTTGCCCTTTTCAATCTCGTCGCGAATCGCTTCCAGCAACTCGTGGTCTTTGGTGTCAGGCACTGCAGTTTGGTCGATGGTCCGAGTCTGTCTTGGTTCGGGTACGGGGCTCTCGAGAATTGGATGAAGGACTGCTCCAGGCTGCGTAGGGGCGAGTTCCTCGGATTGTGGCGAAGGTGATGACGGGAAATGCGCGGGTTTCAGCCAGGCATGATAGACGATAAAGAGTCCCAGCGCGCAGGCTACAAGGAAGAGTTTCTGCGAGATATTGCGCCGGTACATATCAGTGCCTCCACGGGTCGAGTGTAACACCCAGGGTATCCTCTACAAAGGATTCCAAGGAAACCAGCATACTGACTCTGGCGGAGAGCCTCGTTGAGCGAGGGAGAGGCCTGTGATACGATCCGGCTTCGACATGTGGCGCTCGTCCGAGCCCAAACCCACCGATCCTTTCCAACAATGGCTGGACCGTGTTTCGCGTCCGATTGACTTTGCCAGCCGAGATGCGTTTGCGCATCTCCCCACGGTGAAGAACCTCAGTCGGTTTGTTTCGTCCCAAGTGGTCCAAGCCCTCTCCGACCGCGTCTACCCACGGGCGATTGAAGCGGCCCTGCTCAGGCTACGCGAATTGTTTGTCGAGGATCGCCAGCGGCTTCCCGTAACTGAGCAACAGCGTCGGCTTCGGGAGGCCACGACAATTCTGAGCACGCTCCGGGCGGCTGCACAGGATCCTGCTCATGCGTGGAATGAGCCGCAGGGTGAATCCACGTCTTCGTCACCACAGCGCCGGCCCGTCTCGACCGAGTTGTGGAAGGTGCCGATTCGATTTGCGAAGGGAGTCGGCCCACAAAGGACGGCGCTCCTGAACCGTATGGGCATTGCGACGGTGGAGGATGCACTCTGGGCGGTGCCCTGGCGGTACGAAGATCGATCGGTGATCACCCCGATCGGGAGTCTCGCAGTCGGAATGCAGGCCTCGATCTGCGGGACAATTGTTGGCAGCAGAGCGAAGCGTGCACGGCACAGGCGTCTCGCGATCCTTGAGGTGACAGTGGAGGATCAAACAGGGACGATCCAGATCGTGTTCTTCAATCAACCGTTCCTTGAACAACTGTTTCCGGTGGGAACCCGTGTAATGATGACCGGTCGTGTCATCGTCGGCACACGAGGATGGATCGATCGACGGATGGAGGTCTCGCAGTACGAAGTGTTGGGTGAGGACACCGAATCACCGTTACACGTGGGCCGCATCGTGCCGATTTACCACGAGACAAAAGGGTGGTCCTCGCGGCAGATGCGGGTGTTGATCCGAGGACTGCTCGACCTGCATGTGGGAAGCCTTCACGAAATCCTACCGGTCCCGCTCCGGGCCCGGCATCGACTCCCGCCCATTCAGCATGCGATAGAAGACGTGCATTTCCCGAAAGCCGGGACGGATATTAACCAATTAGATCGAGGGCTGACGCCGGCGCACCGAAGGCTCGCAGTCGAGGAACTGTTCTTGTTGCAACTGGCCTTGGCCTCACGGCAACGAGTGATGAAAGAGGAAGTGAAGGCGGTTCGATTTAACCCTCACACGTCGCTTCTGACGAGGCTCGTCCGATTGCTGCCATTCCGTCTCACTCCGGCACAGGACCGGGTGATCGACGAGATCCGACAGGATATGGCGTCCACCCGGCCGATGAATCGGTTGATCCAGGGTGACGTCGGATCTGGAAAAACCGTTGTTGCGCTGCACGCAATGGTGATCGCATGCGGGTCCGGCTACCAAGCGGCGTTGATGGCGCCCACAGAAATTTTGGCCGAGCAACATTATCGAAATATGAAAGGCCTTCTCGAGTCGCTCGGGCTGACCGCCGTACTGGTGACCGGAGGCGGGCGAGCAGCGGCCAGGAAAATTACGCGCGAACAGGTTGCGTCAGGGAAAGCCCATGTGGTGATCGGGACTCATGCACTTATTCAGCAAGGCATCGCATTTTCGAAGCTCGGGCTCGCGGTCATCGATGAGCAACATCGGTTCGGCGTGTTGCAACGGAAGACCCTGATCGACAAAGGGTATCACCCGGACGTGCTTGTACTGACCGCAACCCCCATTCCACGGACCTTGGCAATGACGGTCTATGGGGATCTCGACGTGTCGGTGATCGATGCGATGCCGCCGGGCCGTAAGCCGGTTCGCACCTGGCTGTTCAGCGAAACACAGCGGCGACGGGCATATCAGATCGTCCGGGATGAACTGCGTAACGGCCATCAGGCTTATGTGGTCTATCCCCTCGTGGAGGAGTCGGAAAAAACGGATCTCCAGGCGGCGATTCAAGGAGCCCGTAAGCTCCAAGAGCAAGAGTTTGCCGACTTCCGCGTTGGCTTGTTACACGGGCGGCTTAAGTCCGACGAGAAAGAACGAGTGATGACCGCGTACAAACGAGGGGACATTCAGGTCTTAGTGGCGACAACGGTTGTGGAAGTTGGAGTCGATGTGCCCAATGCGTCGGTCATGATGATCGAACATGCCGAACGGTTCGGATTAGCCCAGCTGCATCAGTTACGCGGGCGAGTGGGACGGAGTGGACACCAGTCCTATTGCCTTCTGATGGCATCGACTGGAACCGTATCACGGTTGGCAAAGACAGCTGGAGAATCCGCCACTGCCTCGCGAGAGCGCCTCGAGGCGCTTGTCCGGTCAACCGACGGGTTTGTGATCGCAGAAGAAGACTTACGGATTCGCGGGCCCGGAGAGTTCTTTGGGTTTCGCCAATGGGGCATGCCAGAGTTTCGTGTGGCCAATCTGATTCGCGATGCTGATTTGCTGCAACAGGTTCGGCAGGAAGCCTTTGCGCTTTTGCGGCATGATCCGCACTTGAAGGCACCCATGCATCAAGGACTGCGAGAGACGATGGTGCGGAAGTGGGAGAAGAAGTTGGATCTAGGCTCGGTAAGTTGAGGCTGCGGGTCCTGTCCTCGACTTACCCAGCCGTCCTCGCACCCCGCCCGGTGTGCGAGGAACATAGGTGCCTGGTCGGTCCCTGTGCTCGCGGAACGCGACACGCGGGAGCCAATCGGATTGCGCGATTATGGGCGGTGTTCGTTCGACGCGCGCACGATGGGACCGATCCAGGACACTCTCGAAAAGGGAAGCCGGCGAGCTCGGTGAGTCTATTGGAAAGTTGCTGGGTGCTCAGGTCGACACTACCCGCAACTTCAACTTGCTGAACCTAGGTAGTATGGGGTGGGGGAAAGGAAAGCAATGGGATTGCTGCAGCGGTTGAAGCATGATTTCAAAGCGGGACTGGCAACACTCCGTCTCGGGACTGCTCAAGCAGCTAACCGAGCGCTGGAGGAGACTGAACTGCTGCGGCTTCGCCTCGAGGTCCGCAAACTTGATCGGAAACTTGGTGACCTGTATCGGGATGTTGGGGAACGAGCCGTGAGCTTGCGAGAACGAGGCGAGCCGGCCGAGCGGCTCCTGCACGATGCGGATCTTGGACGACTTGTCCGAGAAGTGCAGGAGTTGAACGAAACCAGAAAGAAGCTCGAAACGGAAATGGACGACATTCGTGCGGGGTTGTAATACCGCGATGAGTGACGCGAATTCGATGAGGCTCGCCGGGATCGACATTGGGACACTCACCTGCCGGTTGCTGGTCGCCGATGTTCCGGCCAGCGGACGACTCGCGGAACTCCGATCGGATCGGCGCATTCTTCGACTGGGTGAAGGTGTCGATCAAGCCAAGACACTCAGCGGGGCCGCCATGGATCGGGTCGTCGCATGCCTGCGCGAGTGGCGAGAGGTGATCGAGTCCTACCGGGTAGACCACTGCGCCGTCGTCGCGACAAGCGCGGTACGCGATGCGAGCAATCGAGACGAGTTTCTCGATCGCGTCAAACGCGAAGCCGGCTTCGAGGTTGAAATCATTACGGGTGAAGAAGAAGCCCGACGAACAATGATGGGGATTCGCTCCGGATTGCCCGACGGCGTAACCGATGTATTGGCGTTGGATATCGGCGGCGGCAGCACTGAATTCATCCTGGATCGGCCAGGGCACAAGCCGATCGTGCGGTCGATCGATATCGGAGTTGTCCGCCTGTGTGAACGGCTCCTTCGTCATGATCCGCCGACGGCCGAGGAGATACAGCAAGCTCGCGACTGGGTGCGGAGCCAAACGGAGGCAGCGGTTTCCACTGTGTCACGTCCAGCCGGGCTCGCGTTTGTCGGAACTGCCGGAACGATCACCACTCTTGCAGCCATGGCTCAGAAGCTTCCTTCCTACCAGTCGGCCAGAATCCACAATTACCGCCTGGGCCTCGGCAGAATTCGAGACCTCGAACAGACGCTGCTCAGCCGCAAGAAGTCCGAGCGTGTCGGCCTGCCCGGTCTTGAAAGGGGTCGCGAGGAAGTCATCGCGTCGGGCGCGATCATCATTACGACAGTGATGGAGACGCTTGGACTGTTCGAGTGCCTGGTCAGCGATTTGGGACTGCGCGAAGGCGTGTTACTAAATCTGGCCTCAAGGATCTCAAAATCATAAAAAGACCAGTCGGGGCGCCAATCCAAGGATAAACACCATTGATGGCGAGGTTCTATTTTATTAGCGAGGAATCAAATTATTCTGAAGTGGACCCACGTCCGACGGGAGTACGTCTCTTCCAAATAGCTGAATGCATCGGCTGACCGCTTCTCACCCGATTACCGCTGAAAGATTTTGGTCTCGGCAATGATGGTAACGGCTACTTTTGCGAATACCACCGAAACCCTTTGTTTTCGGTATAGGTGGCCTTTGGCTCGCCTCCGGGTTTCTCCAGTAACAGCACTTTGAAGTCGATGAGGCCGAACCACGCTGCGTCCGCGACGTCGTGGTAATGCATGCCTTGTAGTCTGGGCAGCATGTCGCCGAGCGACTGTTTCAGTTCGCCTTCGGTGTAGGCACGGACGGTAAAGGGCTTGTTCATGGCCTGGCAAAAGCGTTGGATCGTGTAGGCCGCGCCGGTACAAAGGACCTTCGTGTCCGGCTTCATGGCTAAGAACTGCGGCAGAGGCAGATAGCGTTCTTGAAAGCCGAGCCATCGGACAGTGTGGCGAAGATGGCTATACTGCACTTCGTATTCTGTATGGCCAGGTAGCTTCACCGGCGCCGGCCAGCCTTCTTCGATGCCGAACTCCGTCAAGAAGGCTCGTCCACCCGGCTTGAGTACCCGCCAGAGTTCTACGACGAAACGAATCGGTCCCAAGTTAAAGATGATACCGTCCGGCGAATCGGCTTCAATCGGTAACCGCAGCCGTCTAATCCAATCCAACGCTTCCTGATGCGGCTCGGTATCGCCGGCTCCCGAGAGGAGTTCTCTCTTGCTGAGTTTCACCGGCGTCATATCGGCCATATTTTCGTTGTCAATCACGAGGTCGATCGAGTTATCTCTAAACGGGAGCTGTTCCCCATTGGCCCTTGTGCCGATCCCGCTCCACCCGCCTTCTTTCGCCCGCTTTGTTTGAAGCTTCAAGAACGGGTGCGTGATATCCAGCGAAATATATTTCATTGCCTGTCGTTCAAAGGGTAGAAGCTCCTTTGCCATGTCGCGGGCCACGTAGCCGAGGCCACCGCCTACCTCGAGCAGGATTTTCGGTTTGGGATTGAACCAGCCGAGTTTGCGGAGTTGCTGCATGAGAAGCCGACCGTAAGTGAGCCCATTGAGGGCGGCGTTGGGCTCCCGAAAGAGATGTGAGACGGTGGTTTCAATCAAATCGAAGTGTTCGTCGTCCTGGGCAGTGTCGGTCAGCTCATGGTGATGGAAGTCTTCGAGGTGCCCCTCGCCTTCGAATTCTTTCTGGCCGGACCAGCCTTCTCGGATTTGTTGCAGTAGGACGTCCCACTTGGCCTTGTGCCGGTGTCCGCCAGGCGGTTCCGTGCCGAAGTAACAGAGAGAATAGGTGGGGAGGGCCCAGCGCTCGAGATGCCACTTGCCCGGCTGTCCATCCGGTCCGCAGATGCGGGTGCCGTATTTCTCAAGCAACGCATCGACGGAAATGTGACCGTTCATCGCCTTCAGCATCTCCAGACCGGTACGATTGAGTCGGACCAACGGCAAGTTGTCGTCGAGTGGTGCAAACCACCACTCGTCGTCGGTGTGTTGATAGGCGACAAGGTCGGGAATGTGCCAAGCCAGGAGCGCGCGCGTTTCTCCGGTCAGTTCGAGCGGTTCATGAACGGCAACGGCTGGCTTCATGGCGGACCAACATGATCGAGTGACGAAGCCTACACGACGAGCCGTGATTCCCGCAAGGACCTGTGGCAGGTGTTGAGCGATGGAGCCAAGTAGCGATTTTTACAGCTGAGAAGGGACGGCGGCGTCTGTCACGGTGATGACGCCGTGCATGATGGGATGGATGCGGCAAATATAGGCATACCGTCCAGGTGCGAGCCCAGGAACGGTAAAGGTGCCATTTGGTAGAACCATCCCGGAGTCAAATGCGCAAGTCTCTCCGTCTTCAAGACAGCCCTTATGGGTAATCGTGTGTTCAGTAGGAGTAGGGTTGTCCCACCGGATTGCCATGTGGCTGGAGACTGTCACCGATTTCGGCACGAAGTAAGGCGAGCCGTCCTCAATCATAATCTGCGTATACGGCGCCGTGGCCTCCGTGGGCCATGCGCCGAGGACCGCACCGGTGACGATCGCCATCATCAGGAAGACTCGGTTCATTGGGGGTGGTTAATACTCCTTTTACTTATATGAGCCACAACTGGGACCAAGGATCCCGCAATCACGCAATTTATTGATAATCATTGTACCATGCGAGTCAACGACATAGATCGGCCTGTATCTGAAGGATTTTGCAGTGTCACCTCTTGACCTGGGAAACCGGTTATATGATCCTCGCCCCTAATGACCTGTGCGACAATAATCTGTGATCGCGCTCTACGGGTGTTGCGGCGCGAAAGACTTTCCGGTATCGCTTGCCTTCTCTTGCTATTTAGTGCGCTCCCAGTCAAGGCGTTTACCTTATCTGCTCCGAAGTCGGGAGCGAACGTGGCGTCTGGCGAGCGGCTGCCCGTATCGGTCGAGGCAGGGAACGACGTCAATCTTCGCGGGCTCAAGTTCTATTGGTACCGGTCTGATCAAGAGCCTATCGCGTCTAACCAGGCTGACCCAGCCGCGTTCTCCCAGACGGACGGTGCAGCCCCTTTTACCGGGTTCATTACGGTCCCGGCAGACGGGATCGGGGTCATGCGTCTGTTAGCCGTGGGGGAAGTGACCAGAGGGCGTCTTGGTGGGCACGAGGATTTTGACGAAGTGCTTCTGACGGTGCGGCCCAAGGCTGCGTTGACCACGATCGAATTTGCTGTGGAAAAGCCCTGGCGATTGAATACCATCGGCAAACGGGCTCCACTGCCGGCCGTGGGGCAATTTGCCGATGAAGGGGTCAGGCCGTTGACTGGGCCTGGAACAGAGAGTGAGTTTTGGTCTTCCGATGAAGGGGTGGTCTCGGTTGACCCAGAGGGAATGGTCCAAGTGAAGGGAAATGGGAAGGCTATTGTGACGGTCAAGAATCGTGGGAAGGAAGGTCGGTTGACTGTGCTCGTCGAAGCTGAGATGAATCTGAACCATGAACCGGTGGCGCGTGTGCCGGCAGAACTGACGGTCAAATCTGGTCACCTTGTTGTCCTCGATGGGCTCCAAAGTCGTGATCCCGACGGCGATCCGCTCCATTATGAGTGGAAGCAGCTTCGCGGAAACAAGGTTCCGTTGCTGAACAGCAATGAAGCCAAGGCCACCTTCATGGCGCCACCTGTGGTACAACGGCGACAGCTTCAATTTTCACTCCAAGTGACCGATATGGCTGGCCCGGATACTGTGAAGGGAGCCGATAGTCGGCCGGCAATCATCTCGGTATGGGTTGACCCTTAACGAAGAACAAACAGACCGCCGGTTGTGGGGTTTTGCCTGGGTTGCAAGAACCTAGAGGTTCATGCTAGATGGTGCCCGAAGAGTCGTTCTGTGATTTGAAAACGACAGAGGGGGAGACATTCGATGGCCAAGAAGAAAAAACGAGCGACAAAGGCACGCGCGGCACGGACGGGCAAGAAGGCTGCTGCGAGGAAAAAGACGGCGAAGACAGCGTTGAAGGCAAAGCGTAAAGCCACCCCAAAAAAGAAGGCCGCGGCGAAGAAGCCGACTGCTCAAGCGAAAGCTGGGGGAGCGCCGGTTAAAAAGGTGGTCCAATCTGCTGAAGACGAAACCCCTAGGCAGAAGACGATTGCCAAACCGGCAATCCCGCTGGAACCCAAAGACGAGGAACTCGACGAAGAGATGGGCGATGAGGAGTTGGGTATGTCCGGTGAGGGCGAGATGGAAGATGAAATGGAAGAAGATCTCTCCTTGGACGACGAAGATGAGGATGTCGACTATATCGAAAAGTCCGAAGATCTGCTCGACGATTCCGACGATTACCGCACGCATTGAGTCCGCACGTCCCACCGGTTTGAGCTTCTTCCCTCACTGGGCGCCATGAGTCATTTTCTGTTCATTGCCGGGGCCCTGCGGGAACGGAGTTCGGAGGAAAGCGCAGAGTTACAACTTAGTCACGGCCTCTGGGGTCTTTGCACATCGCTGATTAGGACGAATCTAGAAGCGTATCTCCAACCGCAATCCCTCGGGCTTCTCTATGTGCTCAAGGTAGGTCTCTGTGCCGAGTTTCAGGTCCGGTCCTCCGTCTTGCCGTTTCGCGATCTCGATGATCTCCTCAAAGACGACTTGAAAACTGAAGCCCGATTCGGGTTTGTCCGAGTCCACGTCACACGCCGGTGGGCATCATCGCCACAACAGAGCCAAGCCATGCTGCAATCCGTGTTGCAGATTCCCGATCAAGCGGAACTCACCCGCCGACTTGCATTGGGAATGCATCGGCTGACGGAGGCGGAATATGAGGCGATTGTGCAAGGAATCGGAGAGCCGACGATCGTGCGCTAGCCAGCTGATGAAAACCCTTTTGAGCGCCTCAACGTAACTATGCTGCGCGATCTCGAATAATCAGGGAATACTGCGCAGGGTGTTCAAAAAGGCCGCCCAGCGCGGCCGCAGCGAGTGAAGAGGCGAAGCGTACTCTTTTTTGTACGTTGAGCCTCTGAGCAATGCGAGAACAAAGCTGGCGGAGTTTTTCAACACCCTGCTAGATTGGCTGGCCCGTCATGAGCTGATACGCTTCATCAACCGATTCGACTTCCTTGACGGTCAGGTTCAACTGTAGAGCTAATTCATTCAGGTTCCACCGTTCATTATACATCTGCCCGCGTGGAACCAGAATGGTGTGATAACCTTCACGTGCGGCAGCACGGATCTTATCCGGAATGCTCCCCACAAACCCGATCTTCCCTCCTGGCTCGAATGTGCCTGTGATTGCAATGCCGCGCTGAACTTTGTCGCCTTTGAACACAGCAATAAAGCCGACCGCCATGGCGGCGCCGGCACTCGGACCGTCGGTGCCGGTGGGGGCATAGGTAACTCCTAACACGGAGACAGTTCCACTGTGTGTGATTGAAGGGGTCCTTTCAATCGCATAGGAGAAAGCTTGGGCCATCGAACCCAATTGAGTATTTCCGAGTCGGACCCTACCGGCCATCCACTGCAACTGCGCGGGCTCCGGTTGCGGCTTTTTATCCCACGACACTAAGAGAATTTCAAACGCACCACGGTTATTGGTACTGATGGCAGCCAAGACAGGCATTTCGATGACGTTCTCCGCGAAGAGAGATGTCGGCAGACTACACGCAAAGGCCACCAGGATGGTGCGGATGATCAAGAGTCGGCTACGCATCGCAACACGTTCATATAAGAGCAGGAAAAATGGGCAATGGAATCATGTCGTCTTCGATGCGTAGTCTACCAAAGTGTGCAGCGACGTCCAGCGCGAACAGGGTTTCAGCCTTGCCTTGGACTAAGGCATCTCGTATAAGGGCGGTCATGTTCATCCGGAGACGGATAGGACTCGTTGTGGTGATCTCAGCAATCTGGGGAGGTGTACTTGAAGAGGGTGGATCGGCCTGTGAAATGAAGACCGGTCCGGGAGAGGCAGCCTTGATACTGTCATTGAGTTCCGACTGCACAGACGCTGAGCGAGAGAGGCATGCCGTCCAGGCAAGTCAGGTTATCGATGCGGTCCAGCGTGGCAAAGGTGTTGATCTCTCCGGTGTGGTCATTCGCGGCAACCTGCTATTCGATGTCCTTGCTGTCGGCCCCGTGCCTCAGGATCTCAAGGGGGTCGCAGCGATTGAAAGCAACGACGTGCGCGTAGTTCAGGGAGCAGTTTCCATCGTCGATTCGATCGTGCAAGGAGCGATTCGGCATCAATCCGCGCAACGCCAACTCGTGTTTCGAGGTCCGGTGACCTTCACAGGAACGCGCTTCGAGCAGACGGTGGATCTCTCGCGGTCGGTATTCATGCAACCGCTCTTACTGTCCGGCGCAATTTTTTTACGAGTGAGCTATTTCGTGCAGGCTCGATTCCTTAGCGGCGTGATTGGCGAGAAGACGGCCTTTGGACCACACACCCGCTTTCATCGGGCTCAGTTCCACGGGCCCGCCACTTTTCAGCAGTCTGGGTTCAGCGGACTCGCGGAATTTCTCGAGGTTGAGTTTGAGCAAGACGTGAATTTTTCACGAACCTATTTCAAACTCGGGTCTGGTTTTTCCGGCAGTCGGTTTCATGGTATGGCGGATTTTTCGGAGTCGCTTTTTGATCGGGAAGCTTTCTTCCTTTTCGTGATCTTCCAAGGGGATGCTTTTTTCCGGCGCACGACCTTTCGATCCACGGCCGATTTTTCCAATGCCGAGTTCCAGGGTCGGGATGATTTCGCCAAAGTGCTGTTTGAAGGAGGCCCAGAGTTTTCGGGCGCGAAGAGAATCGGCAGAGAGAAGGACCCGTTGGGGTTGGAGAACCAGAAAGTTCAATACGTGATCACGCTCTCCCTCCTGGTGTTCAGCACCCTCCTGATCGCTTATCTCATCAAATTGAAGTAAGCCGGTCCCCTGGAACTCCACAAGTAATAGGTCGAGGCTTGCCCTAATCCCCCCAAAGCTGGTATAAAGCGCCTTGTGGATAACCAGTTAAACGAAACGGTACAGACGGAGCTGGCCTATCAGGTTCGCATCGACAATTTTGAGGGGCCGCTTGATCTGCTGCTCCATCTCATCAAAAAAAGCGAAATCAATATCTACGACATTCCGATCGCTCTCATCGCCAAGCAGTATCTGGAATATCTTGAGGCGATGAAGGATTTGAATTTGACGGTCGCGGGCGAATTTCTTGTGATGGCTGCAACATTGCTCCAGATCAAGTCTAAGATGTTGCTACCAGTCGATGAAATGACCGAGGACGAGGAGGATGGTCCGGATCCACGGGAAGAGTTGGTCCGACGGCTGCTGGAATACAAACAATTCAAGGACGCAGCACGGCAGCTGGATAACCAGGAGCGGATGTGGCGAGAGCTTTATAGCCGTGAACAGAGTTCGCCTGTCGAGGTGGAATCGGATGAGGCACCCCTCGAGGATATTAGCTTGTTTGATTTGGTCGACGCGCTCAAGGGAATTCTGGAACGTAATCCCGGGAATCGGTTGCTGGAGATCATTCCGGATAACTTGACCGTGCGGGATCGAATGAACGCGATCCTTGAAGCGCTGGAGGGACAGGAATCCGTGACGTTCAGTTCGCTCTTTGAATCCTCGACTCACCGGATGGTCGTCATCGTGACGTTCCTTGCGTTGCTCGAGCTGATCCGGCTCAGGACTGCACGGGTATTTCAAGGGGAAAACTTCGGTCCTATTCTGGTGTCGCGCACGTTCTCGCTCGTGCCTGATCCGGCCGAGCTCGATGATTCCGAATGGAGGGGAGCATGAGCCTGACGGTGACACAGGCAGTGGACGAGACCTCGTGTGTCGGTCATGAAGTTGGCGGAGAGAGTATTCACGGAGCGGAAACGCCACCGGCCAATGTTAACGAACAGGCCGAAGGGGTCGACCATCGGGAACTGAAGGCTATTCTCGAAGCCGTCTTGTTCGTGTCATCCGAGCCTGTGCCGCTGGCTCGACTTGTATCGGTGTTGGGAGGTGTCAACAAGGCGGACGTGGAACAAGCACTCACGGAGTTGACGCAGGACCTTGAACAAGACGACCGCGGTGTACAGATGGTGCAAGTGGCTGGCGGCTACCGCCTGATGACCAAACCAGATTACGCGCCATGGATCAAGAAGCTTGAGAAGGCCAAGACGATGCAAAAGTTGTCTCGGTCTGCCCTCGAATCACTGGCGATCATTGCCTACAAACAACCTCTGGTCCGTTCAGAAATCGAGCAGATTCGCGGGGTAGAAACCTCGGGCGTGCTCCGCACGCTGCTTGAGCGAAAACTGATTCGCATCGTCGGTCGCAAGGAAGTTCCTGGCCGACCGATTATGTACGGCACGACGAAGTTTTTCCTCGAGCATTTTGGTCTGCAAGATCTTTCACAACTCCCACCGTTGCGTGAATTCAAGGAACTGGGCGAAGCCGAGCAGTCGTTGCTTCCGATCGAGGGTGAGACTGGGCACATGGACAGTTCCATGCTGAGCCGGGGGTCAGGGTCCTCGCACATTACTCTCGATATGGCCAGCCCTTTGCTTACAGAGCCGCTTGAACAAGCCTCACACAGCTAGATTTATAAACCTGAGACCAAACGCTCCGTATTGAGCTCCTGAGTCATTTTTTACTTTAGTCTCAGTCACTCAAGCTCCATCGTATCCGTTTATGGTATGCCTTTGGACTTGAGACCCCGTTGACTCCTTTTCCGGTGCTTTGTTAGACTTCACAATCTTATTCTAAGTCATTGAAACTCGCTCAGTTC
>UEXT01000486.1_pt1 | contig 14557 bp, 12 predicted proteins | sample 4301081 | NCBI WGS metagenome assembly UEXT01 (sample SAMEA4773177, study PRJEB27434) | metagenome | biome: 2259; feature: agricultural soil; material: soil | place: USA | collected 2014-09 | depth 0.25 m
TCGCGCTCGCGCAAAACCTCCCCTCCGCCCAAGCGCTGGAGAATGTCCTCAATCACCGGTGCGTCAAGATGAAATTCCGAGATATGCTGGCCGACGTACTCCTCGGTCGTGTAGCCGAGAAGATCCAGTTCAGCCTGGTTGGCCCAAAGGATGCGGCCATCGTGCCCCACCCAGTGCATGCCAATGGTTGCATTCTCAAAAAAATCACGAAGGTGTGATTCGCTCCTTCGGAGGGCTTGTCCCGCTTCTTGGCGCTCCGCAGCTTCTACCTTCAGAGCCTCGATCCGCTTCAACGTTTGATATGCCGCGGAAGCAAAGCCTCCCAGGGAACGCATAATTCGCTCATCCTCAGCGTCAAACTGGAGGCTCTCATCATGAGCAATGGCCCAAATCGCTCCTATCGGTTTGTCTGCGATATGGAATGGAATGAGTAACACTTCCACAATCGGCGGTGTGATCGTAGAAGGAATCGGATAGTACCGCTCAGGGTGAGATAAGAGGACGCTGCCATTTCGATCCAACACCGTACCGCAGGGGCTGGCATCGCGTGGCATGGTGCCGCCAAGATACCCGGCCCATTGCCCGGCTACAGCGTGCCACCTGAAGATTTGTCGTCCTCGTTCCTCTTCAAGGATACTGACTCCCGTCGATTGAGCCCGACACAGCTCCAGCGTGACATCGACGAGCTTCTGCAACACGTTCTGGGGTGAATTGGCCATTGCCTGGGCAAGTGCTGATAGCGCGCGGCGCTCCGCTTCGTAGTCCGGTGCTCGCGATGGACGTTTTCTCAGTTCGGGCGTGCTGATCACCCACTCCAGCGGCACGCGGTTGTCATGGCCTAATGGAAGCTCGGTTGTCGAGCCTGCATTTGATCCGATTTCAGGAGCATTGCATTCAACTACTCTGTTCATAACCTCACCAAACTAAAGCCGGATTGGCTTGAAGAGATATCCCGTATCTCGCTTTCCGCCGCGGGCCTAAAACGATGGTCAGATCTATCTGGCTGATCAGGATAAACCCAAGTTCGGGAACACCTGCTGAATCTGCGGGCATCTCCGCAATCTCATAGCCAACCTCGGCGAGGCGGGCTACTTTCCCTGGCAACAAACATCAGCACCTACGATCGTAGCCGTCCGCAATTAGCGGTTTAGTCGGCGGTCTGGAGAGACTCGACCGTAGGCTCTTCGTCCGTCGCACTCTTTGAGACGGGAATTGATACCAGAATTCGAGTTCCGGTATCGTCGGATTCGATTTTCAACTGCCCCTTGAATTGACTAAGGCGTTCCCGCATCCCGCGAATGCCGACTCCCGAACTTCCCGCCTGAATCTCAGCCAGCCGTCGGGGTGACATGCCGCGACCTGCATCCTCAATGCGTACGGTGACCTGGTTCGTGTCACGAGCAATCCGGATAGTCGCCGTTTCGCTTCCTGAATGCCGATGAATATTCGTCAAGCATTCCTGAACCAAACGAAAGACCGCGAGTTCTATGTCACGTGGCAACCTTCCGAAGTCCTGTGGAATGTCCAGACGGATTTTCAGCGTGCTGCGTTCGATCAGGCCCTGCGTGTACCAGTTAAGTGCCGAGTACAACCCATTCTCGTCCAACAACGGAGGATGGAGCAGATATGAGGTTGTGCGGATGTCGCGATGCAACTGTTGAACCATCTCTTGGGTCATTTCTGCCTCAGCGGCAAGCTCTGGTGCGGTGCGTCCAGCCTTTTGGACGAGCTGCGCCAGGTTCATGCCCAACACTGTGAGGGTCTGTCCGGCACTGTCATGCAATTCACGTGCAATATGTCGGCGTTCTTCATCTTGCGCTTGCAGCAAGCGCCAGGAAAGCCCTCGCATTTGTTCGGATTGCCTCAGTATTTCGGCATTTCGTTCTTCTAAGTCTCTAGTGCGAGAGCGCACCTCAGCATCGAGTGTCTCGACCAGCTTCCGGTATTTTTCCTCAGCTTCCTTGCGCGCGGTGATGTCGATGTTCACGCCCGTGAGGCGTAAAGGCTTACCAGCACCGTCCTTAAAGCATTGGAACCGTCCCAAAATCCAATGGACCGTACCGTCCGGCCAGACAACGCGCCATTCAGGCTCAACAGGCTCACCAGTTGCCAATGCTTTCTCGACCTTGGCGACTGTGGCCGCACGGTCGTCAGGGTGTACCAGGTGCTCCCAGGCCGGTTGTGTCTTACCGAACTGCCCGGGCGCCAGGCCATACATGGCTTCCAACTCCGGTGTCCAGAGGTTCACTCCGGTCTGGATGTTCCAGTCGAACGTGCCGATCTTCGCAGCCTCTGTCGCCAGGCGCAACCGCTCCTCGCTGTCGCGCAGTGTGCTCTCTGCTCGCCTGCGTTCCTCAGCCTCGTAATGGCGAGAGATAATGATGCCTGCCGCCTGTGCCAGCAGAGCTGCAAGCTCACGGTCACGCGTTGTTGCTGCTCGCGGCTCCTTGAAATACATCGCAAACGTGCCGACGACCTTGCCCGCTGACGTCTCTACGGGAAAGGACCAGCATCCGCGATAGTCATACTTCTCGGCGAGCCACAGCCAGGGCTTCCAGCGCGGCTCCTCGGTTACATCGGGAGTAATGACTGGCTGGCCGGTATGGACAGCTAACCCGCAAGCCAGTGATTCGGCACCGATCTTAAATCCATCAACGCACTCAGCGTAGTCTTGGGGCATGCCCGCCACGTGATGCAGCGCAGGCCCAGCCGTGTCGGCGATGTAAAAGGCACACCGGGCTTCGCTGTCTGTCTGCTCAATGGCCGTCTTGATGAGAACGCCAAGTGATACTTCAAGCGGAGCACCGTTGACTGCGGCCTGGAATGCCTCCTTCTGGCCCCCAAGCCACTTTGCGTGCCGGCGCAGTGCTTGTTCCGCCTGCTTGCGCTCGGAAATGTCTCTAGTGACCGCGAGATGAATCACTGTTCCATTCGGTCGGCGCATGGGTGCGGCATGGGTCTCCACGCTTCGACGTTTACCGTGCAATCCTACGATGTCGAATGACAGAGAACCCTTTTCGCCACGACAGATTCGTTCATTAAAGTGCTTAAACGATTCCCGGTCTTCTGCCGCAATCAGGTCGTAGACGCTCTTTCCGATAATTTCTTCCTGAGATTGAGCTTCGACCATTTGCAAGCCAGGGGGATTCATCTGCAGCAGAATGCCATCCGCTGCGACCAGCTTGACGCACTCCGGCGTGGTTTCAACAATGGCACGGAAACGCTCTTCACTTTCGCGTAGCTCTCGTTCAATCTGCTTTCGTTCAGTGATGTCGCGAGCGACATTTGACGCGCCGATCACATGGCCTGCAGAATCGACGAGAGGAGAGATTGTCAGCGAAACATCAAACGTACCGCCGTCCTTCCGCCGCCGAATAGTTTCGAAGTGATCAACCCGCTCGCCCCGTGCCAAACGCCTTAAGATGTCCTCTTCTTCGGCGCGCCGTTCCCAAGGTACGATCAGCGTAATACGCTGACCGATGGCTTCTTTGTCTGTGTATCCAAAGAGCCGTTCAGCGCTTTTATTCCAGCTTGTAATCGTCCCATCGAGAGTTTTGCTCAGAATGGCATCGTCAGATGAATCCACGATGGCCGCCAAGAGCCGCGTTACCCGCTCCGCCTCTTTGCGCTCCGTATTGTCTACCAGCATGTTGATGCCGCCAATAATTCTCCCTTGATCGTCGCGAACCGCAGTGGGGTAGGGAGTAAACCAGCGACGGGTGCCATCGGGCAGCTCGGCGATAGCTTCTGCCCCCTCGACAATGCGGCCTTCTTTCAATGTGATCGCCATCGGACACTCGTCGTGCGGCATGGGCCGGCCATCGGGATAGTAGAGTTTCCAGCTGACACACCATTGATCGGTTCCAAGTTGTGGTGTTCTTCCAGAGAACCTAACGGCGGCCGGGTTAAAGTGGGTCAGTCGGCCCTTGGCATCCGTCGTATAAATTGCGGCGGGTAATGCGTCGATCATTTCGCGGAAATCTCTTTCCCGCTTCTCAATCTCCTGACGTGCGATGACCTCGTCCGTAACGTCGACTCCATGAACTAGTATTCCTTCTACTTCGTCCGCGTCACGCATTGGCTGATACACAAAATCGAAGTAGGTTTCTTGCGGTTGTCCGTTAGGACCGCGGTTGAGGATCGCTTTTCTTGCCGTACCCACATACGGCTCTCCGGTCTGATAAACCTGATCAAGAAGTTCCAGAAGGTCCTGTCCTTCGATCTCAGGCAACGCCTCGCGCACCGTCTTTCCAATAAAGTCTTGTGCGTCTTGTCGGCCAGTCACCCTCACATAGTGATGATTAACAAACGTGAATCTGTGTTCGGGACCGCTGAGGAGTCCGATGAGGGCTGGCGCTTGCATGAACAACTCATGCAGGCGACTGCGCTCGCGTTCAGCAGCAAATCGGAGTTTACGTTCGAGCTCCGCCGCTTCGCGTCGTACCTTCGCCAACGCCAATTGTGAGGCCACTCGAACCGTCAATTCGCGGGCTGAGAATGGTTTGACCAGGTAATCGTCCGCTCCCCCTTCCAGACCTTCTAATCGCGCTTCTTCGCCCGCGCGGGCAGAGATCAGAATTACCGGTATGGTCTTGAGGGCTTCGTCCGTACGCAATGCTTGCAGCAGCCCGAAACCATCAAGGCGCGGCATCATTACGTCGGCCAAAACAAGCTCGGGAGGTTGCCGGCGCGCAATCTCCAACGCCGATTGACCATCGCCAAGCGCTACTATTTCGTACTGGTCTCCCAGGAGCTGCTCCAGATAAACGCGCATATCCGCGTTGTCATCGGCAATCAGTATGCGCGGAGCCTGCTCCGGAGAACGTTTGGTGATCCCTGATGGAATAAACGTTGGGGGTACTGCCAAGCCCTGCGTAGCTTCGCCGCTGCTTGGCAACCAGCGTAAAGACTCCTGCACGTAAGCATCGCCAGCCACTGCGGTTGAAGTCAGGGTTCGAGCGGCACCGATCCTATCTTTGGGAAGGTGCTCGCTGCCCAGTGGTATGCTGACCGTGAACGTGCTGCCGCGCCCCTCTCGGCTCTCGACACGGACAGTTCCACCATGCAATTTTGATAGTTCCTGCACCAATGCCAGGCCGATGCCGCTACCCTCAAATGTTCGTCCGTGACCACCTTTCACACGATAGAAGCGCTCGAACAGATGAGGCAGGGCTTGGGCCGGAATTCCGGTACCCGTGTCCCTCACTGCGAGCTCAACGAAACCGTTTGCTCTACGCACAGAGATCTCAATCTCTCCCGCAAAAGTAAACTTGAGGGCATTCGAAAGCAGGTTGAATACGATCTTTTCCCACATCTCCCGATCAACGAAGACCTGCTCGCCGATTTCTTCAGAATTGATGATGAGCCGCAGCCCGGCACGCTCGATCGCAGAGCGGAAGAGGCTGGCGATCTCTGCTGTAATATTAGGCAAGTCGATAGGCTCATAGCACGCTTCAGTACGCCCTGCTTCGATCCGCGAAAAATCAAGCAGCGTGTTCACTAATTTCAGAAGACGGAGAGAATTGCGATGGGCCAATTCCAGGCGTTCCCGATCCTCCGGCGTCAATCCCTCGTGAGCTCTCAGCGTGTCTTCTAATGGTCCCAACATCAGGGTGAGCGGAGTTCGGAATTCATGGCTCACGTTGCTGAAAAAGAGGGTCTTGGCGCGGTCAAGCTCAGCAAGAGACTGGGCTCGTTTGCGCTCGTCTTCAAAGGATCGGGCATCGGCCACGCTGCTGGCAATTTGTTTAGCCACTAACTGGAAGAATGTCCGGTAGCTTTCGTCTAGCTCCTTATGTGGGCTCACGCCAGCAAGCAATATCGATGCGGGTCTCTCCGGTCCCGCTTCTCCCATCGGCAAGATCATCAAGTACTTGGCGGGGATCTCCCACGGGCCATGCGGAATCGAATCGGCGAAGTTGTGGGGACTCTCGACTTCTCGTACTTGCCGGAGCTCAGAAACAGACCGCAGCTGGGTTGAGAGGGGCGAATCGGTCCTGGACAGCGAAAGGCAAAGTGGATGCCCCTTTTCAATTCCCGATGCCGCCAAGATGCCAATTGCGTCTTCTTTACCACGCACCTCGCACAAAATCGAAAACGGTACGTCGTACCGATCTTCTGCTAACGTCTCCGAAGCTATGCGCCATGCATCTGCCTCAGACTTAGCCTCCACAGCTCTTGATGCCAGGTCTCGTAGAGTCTTGAGGCGCCGTTCTCCGATGACTTTCTCTGTCGTCTCGATCACGGCTGTGAAGATTCCGCCGACTGCGGCAGTCTCCACGCGGATGGGACTGAAAGAAAACGAAAAATAACATTCTTCTGGGTAGCCACGACGCTGCAACAGCAAAAGGAGATCGTCGGACCACGTCGCCTCGCCAGAGCTAACAACGCCATCAAGCATGGGGCCAATGGTGTCCCAAATCTCTGCCCAACATTCGCGACAACGCTGCCCGAGGGCCCAGGGATGCTTGCTTCCGAGGATGGCGCTATAGGCATCGTTGTAAAGGACCACGTATTCCGGCCCCCAGTACATAACGATGGGAAAGCGAGAAGCCAGGCAGATGCTGAGCGAAGTCTTTAAGCTTTGCGGCCAGTTCTCGATTGGTCCCAAAGGAGTGGTTGACCAATCCAGAGATCGCATTCTCTTTGCCATCTCTCCGGACCCAGCAAGAAAATCAATCGAGGTCTGGAATTTCATCTCTTCTGCGGGACTCGCATGTCCAACCTGAGGGGAAAGGACGTTTATGGTTGCCCCGCCATTCCCGGCGCGGTGCCTCGACGCGGTTCCGTTCTTCTTCATAAATGATGTAGTGGTCCTTCAGAAGTCGATGCAATATCTAATAACGTCAACACTCAGCAAAACGTCAACACTCAGATCTTGGATTTGTAGCTGGAGGCAATTTTTCGTTCCGTCGCGCCGATTCACGATCTTTTTTGTTTTCAGCAAATCCGGCAGCAGACTGTTGGCGTTTTTCTCTTTTGGAGGGGTAGACGACCGATACGCACTGGCTAGGGTACTGACCCTGGATAGGCTCCTATCTCTTGACTGGCAAGCTTGCGCCCGGCATCATGCTCGTGTGCAGCCGCCAGACACAAAGAGGCTCGGGGATATTCTCTATGCCGATAAGTCCAAGGTTCGTGTATCCGAGGATGAGTGGCTAAAGCTCCTTCGAGCCATCGCCGGAGGTGACCAGGGTGCGATGCATTCTCTGTACGAGCAGACGCATCGCATTGTGTTTACGTTGATCGTGCGGATCACCATGAATCGAGAAACTGCCGAGGAAGTAACGCTTGATGTGTTCTATGACGTGTGGCGAAAGGCCTCGACGTATGACCCTGCGAATGGATCCGTCGTTGGTTGGGTCATGAATCAGGCACGCTGCAGGGCGATTGATCGCCTGCGGTTCGATCAGAGAAAGAAAAGAGTGAACACGTATCCGCACAGCTTGGGGCCGACAACGGACGTGGTTGATCCTCAACAAGCCTGTCTGTTTGAGGAGCAGGGTCGGCTGTTGCGGGATGCGCTCGAGGTCCTGACTACAGAAGAACGAAAGGCGATCGAAACTGCATTTTTCTCTGAATTGACTTACGAACAAACGGCAAGCAAATTGAACCAGCCGCTTGGAACCGTGAAGACGCGTATCCGTTCCGGACTGGAAAAGCTTCGGGAGAGACTGGGGATGAAACTGAAGGCGACGGGATGAACCCAAAATCCGGCACACACGGTCAGGAACATCTGGATCTAGTCTTCCTGTTTGCACTGCAGGCGCTTTCTCCGCGCGAGATGGCTGCAGTTGAAGCTCAAATCTCGTCATGCGTTGATTGCCGGCAGGAAATCGAGACGCTACGGCCCATTGTCAGCTCGTTAGTCGGCTGGGCCACTGATGTATTGCGGCCAGCGGAATCGCTATGGGGCCGGCTAGCGAAGCGAATCGCCAGCCAAGCCGGCACACCGCCGTTCGTGCCTTCCTCGGAGCCACTGGTGAAACCAGAGTGGGAAGAAGCGGCGCCGGGTATCCACGTCAAAATACTCGCGAGGAACGCGGAAATCGACAGCGTGAGCATGTTGGTACGCCTTGATGCGGGAACGGACTATCCCGCGCATCGGCATGCCGGCACCGAAGAGCTGCATCTTCTCCACGGCATATTGAAGGTGGATGACAGAACGCTGTATCCCGGCGATTTCATCCACGCCGAGGTCGGCAGTGTCGATCATCGTGTGTGGAGTGAAACCGGCTGTACCTGCTTTCTGATGACCTCGACCGCAGATGCCCTTTTCTGATTTCGGACCCGCTTGCCAGCTCGGGGAAGCGCAGTTGTTAGTCGTGCGTTTTCGAGAATGGCGACTCAACAAAAACTACCGTTCGTCAACCGCTGCGATACTGGACTACAAAAAGAAAAGCGTGTGCAGCGCTCGTCTTGGGGCACCTAAGATTTATCCGATTGATCTACACGCATGGGTATCCGAGCTAGCGGGACGTCGCTTGAGCGCTAACAAGTATTTCGACGGTCTCCGCCACCTTCCACCCGGACACGTCTCCCAAACAGGCGGGTTGATCGGACGCTTACCCTTAGAGTCTCCAACAGTGAGCGTTGAATGCTGTTTGGATGTCAGACTAATCGTAGGTTTGAATGCAAATAGCGAAACAACTAGATTACAAAATCCGAACAACAGGATTTTGATAGTGGCAACAGCGATCGGTCTGCTCTAAGGTGTTCGCGATCGAGGCGGAGGTAAAATTGTGCTTAGAATCGGTGCGGAAAACTTGACCGCATTGCCATCGGTGCAATATTTATATTTCTAATCCGAAGACGCTCTCGGAGGAGCTTGCCGTATTGCTCTTGCTCCGACCGGTGAGATGCCACGATTGTATGCATCGCTTCTACCGTCCACTGTTTATCTCGACGCCGGTATGGCCGACGAGAATTACAGCAACTAGAGCGTCGAAAAAACCAACACAACAAACCGAAAGCGCCAAGAGAGATAAGAAGCGTTCAGCTTAGTGCGGGGTCGACGCTCCAACGGAAAATGGATGGCGGGAAATTCGTTGTAATATTTAACTCGGAACGACTGGGTCCTGATGGGCGCCAAGGCCAAACGCAAACGGTTCACTCTTGGACAGGAGATTATCCGAGAAGGGGTTCAAAGCGAGGTTATTTACATTATTCGTCGAGGCACCGCTTCGGTGGAACTGCTCAATTCGCGTTCGACGGCTGTAGTGGCGTGGCTAGGCGAAGGCGATCTTTGCGGCGACATGGCTTTCCTGGAAAAGACTAAGGCATCGGCGTCTGTAATTGCCAAGGAAGAGGAAGTCGAGGTCGATGAAATCAGAGCGGAAGACCTTCGCAGCTTGTTCAAAAGCTTTCCCGGTCTTGCCTCTCGCTTTTACCAGTCGCTCGCCGTCATTCTGGCGCGACGGCTCCAGGACACGTCCCGCGAACTTGTTCGGGCTCTCAATGCGAACGCTCGTTGAGCGTGCAAAGACGCTTTGCATCGTAAGGATCGTCAGCTCGAGAAACATTTCCCGGTCACATGAAAAATCTTGGTCCGTTATTCGGTTTTGTCGTTGCGTTCAAGAAAAGGCAAAACCTTCGTTCAGGCCGCCACCCGGGTTCCGATCGACTGGCGACTAGCGCACGGATTGCTGCGAGGAGACCTTTTGAGAGACTTGCCTTGCTCACAAACCCGTGCGCTCCGGCTCGCAGCACTCTGGGTTTCATGTGCTCCGGGTCATGTTGACTCACAACCAGAATTCCACAGTCCGGCACTTCTTTCCGGATTACAGGAGCGACTTCCAATCCACTCATATCCGGAAAGCTGATATCTAGGAGAATCACGTCGGGACGAAGCCCCTTAGCTTTCTCAATTGTTTCCTTTCCGTCCACCGCTTCGCCACAAACTTCGTACTCTGGGACTTTGCGAAGCAAATTGCGAATCGCGGCTCTAACTGCCTCATGGTCATCCGCGAGTAATATTCGTGTCCGTTGCATGTCTGCAAACCAAAACTCTACACTCGACAACGCGGCTGACCGAACCTAACTATGCCTTCCGTCCGATGAAGCGCTAATCTCATGAATCGGAAGTGCCACCTCAACGAGAGTTCCTTGTGCGTCCGAGCTGATTTCCAAACGCCCTCCGAGTTCAGCGGCGCGTTCGCGCATACCCATAAGGCCCACGCCTTCATGGGAACCGTTCTGCTTGATATGCCTGAGAATTTCGGTAGGGATGCCGCGCCCAAAATCTCTGATGCGCAACTTGGCTTCGCGCTCTTTTCTCTCGATCTCAATCTCCACGGTCTTGCTTTGAGAGTGGCGAAGGACGTTTGTAAGACTTTCTTGCAGGACGCGAAATAATGCAAGCTCGACCGCATTGGGTAAACGGGCGAGATCAGGCGGCAGACAAAGATTGACGGAGATGCCGCTGCGCTTTCCGAAGCCTTCTGCGTAGGATTTGACAGCAGGTAGCAAGCCGGCATCTTCAAGGAGAGGAGGATGTAGGAGATAAGAAAGATTGCGAATATCCGACAGACATCGTTCTAACAACCTCTCAGATTCTTTCAGCAAGCCACCGTCATCGGCCAATTGTGATGAGGAAAATATTTCAAAATTTAGTTTTAGGGCTACAAGATATTGTCCAATTCCGTCGTGTAGGTCTCGGGCAATGCGCCGGCGTTCCTGTGGGATCCCAAGTCGGTCGTTCCTTGGCCAAGAAGATCTTTCGCACCGCGGACTCGCCGAGCGCGTTCCCTCCAAGGCCGTATACTGTCTCCGTCGGAAAGGCGACCAACCCGCCGACGCGAATGACCCTCGACGCAAGCTCAACCGAACCTTCCTCGTTCGCGAATAAACGCAGTGTTCGCACCTGAAGGTAATTGTAGCTGGGCACTCGCAAGAGCGGCCCGCGAAGCGACCGGAACGCATACTGCCGAGTAGACTGAACTTCCGGAAAGGTGAGACTTGCTAAAACTACTCCGGGACTCCATGAATGCGAAATGCTTCGAAGATTGAAGGCAACGTCCATAACGCTGGAGGTGATGATCAGGAAACTGTTTGATTTCAATAGCAATTCTCAGCCCTATATCGCTGATGCCGTCGTAATCTGCTGCTTTGACGCGCGGATTCGGTTAGTGAGAGACGAATTCTTACGGCGCTACGGCATCGCGCATCCCGACATGGTCATCATTGCCGGCGGGAGTCTGGCATTGTCATCTCCGCGCACGAACTTTGATCGCGCTTTCGTTTTGGAACAGGTGCGGCTCGCAATCCGGCTGCATGGAGCGAGCCGCGTCATCCTTTTGAGTCATTCCGATTGCGCCACTTATGGCGGCTTAGCGGCATTCAACGGCAACCACCAACTCGAGATGGCACATCACGCCAGCGAATTGTGCTGCGCATCAACGGTCATCAAGACGGAATTTCATGGGTTGCAGGTCGAACGCGTCTTTCTTACGTTCGATGGTGTGCAGAGCATCGACGATGAGGAATGTGCCGAGAATTAGGATGCGCCAATTTCCTGAAGAACAATGGTAGAAGCGATCTTATGGGATAACGACGGGGTGCTCGTTGACACAGAATGCCTCTTCTTCGAGAGTACTCGACACATTTTGGCCAGAATCGGGGTTGACCTAAGCTTGGACAAGTTTCTGGACTTGTCGATGCGACAGGGCCGCAGTGCCTTTCAGCTTGCTGCGGCGCGGGGCTGGGGAGAAAGACAAATCGCAGATTTGAAACGCGAACGTGATCTTCTGTATTCCGACATGTTGCGAACACAGACGCGGGTTTTGCCGGGCGTGACAGAAACCTTGAAACTGCTGCATGGGCGCACGCGTATGGCAGTGGTAACCAGCTCACAGAAGCAACATTTCGACGTAATGCACGCCACCATCGGTTTGACTGGGTACTTCGAGTTTGTCCTGGCGCGGGAGGATTACAAGGAGACGAAGCCTAGTCCTGAACCTTATCTGCTGGCATTGGACACACTCCGGATGAAGGCAGAAAAATGCGTTGCAGTCGAGGACTCCGAGCGCGGTTTAGCGGCGGCTCGCGCCGCGGGTCTACGTTGTCTGGTGATCCCAAACGACATGACGCGGAACTGCGGCTTTCAGGGAGCGACAGCAATATTGTCTGGAGCCGTGGATGTTCTCGATGCTATCGCAGGAAGTTGATGCAGGTCCTGAACGCTCGGCCGATTTTTCGCTGGAGCAGGAGAAATACTTTCTGAACATGGCGGAATCGCGATCTTTATTTGCTTCGTTCCCACACGATCCGCCGAAAATCTTTCTTGCCCGGAAATATTATGCTCGCCGCTGGCTCAGACTCGATGAAAAGATTATTGCCTTCGATTCTAAAATGTCGCCTCTGTTCCGTGCCGTTCCACTCTTCGTTCCAAGAAAGTTCAACCGTGGTGATGAAGTCATGGCCTTCAATGCGGTATCTTCCCGTATACGCGACCATTGACTTGTGCAATGCAGCCCGTTCAGTATCCCCCATTCCCGCTCGTCGATCCTCTGCCGTCGTTAATACGATGCTGCGACCTTCGGGCGTCAAAACCAAATAACCCTTGGGATGTGCTCCGAAAACATTTTGCGGCGGTTCGTTCTCAGTAATTACCTGCCACGACACGAGCTTCCACGTACCTACGAGACCGTCTCCCCCTGCCGCGAAAGTGGAATTCGACATCGCCAGAAGAATTATCAGCAGCACGCGCATGGTGCACTCCCCAGTTAGTAGCATCACAACCCGAAGTATACGTTTGTGCGACTTGCTTCAATCATGATCGTCCCGCCAACAAAGAGCGATCAATGTACAAAGCTCACCCGCTGGACCGGCGCAGTAGACGCAATTAAACTCCGGAATTCCGTCGATGCCGGGCGTCAGGTGCGAGAGGACGAGGGTCCGCACGCCCGCTTCTTGTGCAATGCAGCCGACATCTTCGACCGGTGAATGATCGATCCTCATGTGCGCCATGTAGTCATCGAAATGGATCGGTGACCCTTTGGCAATGCGATCACGGATGTACGCCTCCAGCGCAGGCAGGTAGAGAGCCTCATGCACGAGGATGTCGGCGCCCTTAGCTAATTTAGCGACACTCTCGATCGGTGCGGTGTTGCCGGAAAAGGCGATCGAGCGGTCCCGGAAATCGAAGCGGTACGCCAATGCGGGCCGCACCGGTCATCTTCGATTTCGACTGGGACACCCTGATCATCGACCACCCGGGCAAGGAAACCACGCGAACCTTTGTCCTTTCCCACTCCGACGCGATACGGAACGGGTGGATCGGCCCGGCAGCTTCCGCGCCTCTTCAAAAAGCAGGAGTTGAAAGTGCTCTCCGTCGAGCCAACGGCGTTCGGAAGCAGTGGATTCAGCACTGGGAGATAACGAGTGGGCATCGAGCATCCATGGCCGCAACTCCACGCTGAACACCAGTCATTGATTTGTTAGACTTGTGCGCCACACCGGACTAATTCGCTGCGGAACGGAATGCTCAGAAATTGTCTATTCGGTACGTATCGGGCCACTGTAACGAGAACCGCTTGTCCTTCAAGGGACTTAACAGAAACCCGCAACCATCCGAATTGACAATGTTCGCGTTTCAATAGGCGACCGACTGACGACCAACCGGGGAAGATAATTTCCGAACGGCTCGTCATCCCCTCCTTATCGTGGCCGAATCGAAGCTTATCTCACAGTGCCTTGCTTAGGGGCCACCGTCTTCAGTCCAACTCCGGACCCCTACAACAACCGTGTGGCACGTCTTGCAAGTATATTGGCGCGTTCGGTTAGTGCGCTCCACAGGCGCGAACATCTAAAGTGTGGACGAGAAGAAGGTTCAAGAATGAGCGACGAACACAAACTTGATCGGTCATGCACTCGCGGCGGATGGCGGCTGCACCACACACTGAGGACGGCGGAGAAATCGAAAGAGAAGGAGATAAATCATGCGAGGAGCAGTTCTGTACGGGCCACGCGACGTGCGCTTCGAGGAGCGCGAAGTCCCCAAAATTACGAAGCCGACAGATGCCATTATCCGCCTTTCAGCAACTTGTGTCTGCGGATCGGACCTGTGGCCGTATCGCGGCATTCAGCCGATAGCGCAACCGACCCCTATGGGTCACGAGTACTGCGGAGTAGTTGAAGAGGTCGGTCGAGAGGCCAGGAATATCAAACCGGGCCAGTTCGTGGTCGGCTCGTTTGCAACATCTGATAACACTTGCGTTATCTGCCGGAGCGGCTATCAGTCCTCGTGCGTCCAACGCGACTTCATGAGCAGCGCACAGGCTAGTCTGTTGCGCGTTCCTCTTGCTGACGGCACGTTGGTGGCGACTGCCGATGTGCCTCCTAAAGAACTGATCCCGAGTCTGCTAGCGACATCCGACGTTTTGGGCACGGGTTGGTTCGCGGCGGACGCTGCCAACGTACAGCCGGGATCCACAGTCGCGGTGGTCGGCGATGGCGCGGTCGGTCTTCTCGGTGTCCTTTCAGCCAAGCAGATGGGAGCTGAGCGGATCATCGCGATGAGTCGTCACGCGTCTCGCCAGAAGCTCGCACGCGAATTTGG
>UEXT01000003.1_pt1 | contig 14108 bp, 12 predicted proteins | sample 4301081 | NCBI WGS metagenome assembly UEXT01 (sample SAMEA4773177, study PRJEB27434) | metagenome | biome: 2259; feature: agricultural soil; material: soil | place: USA | collected 2014-09 | depth 0.25 m
CTCCTGCATGTTCGCGGAAGTTCTCTTGGAGGGTGCCATCGTGCCCCTGCCTTTCTCACTCGGTCCGAGATCCGGTACGAGCTCCAGGACGAGATATCAGCGTATGTGCGACGTTGAGAATTTGGTCAGCAAGCTCACGTTTGGTCATTAAGGGGAATTCGGTGATTGGCCCTTGGCGATCGATCACGGTTGCGGCATTTTGCTCGCTTCCAAACCCTGCCCCCTCTCGGGTGATATCATTGGCCACAATCAAGTCCAAGCCCTTTGCGGAGAGCTTCTGAGTTGCATGAGCGATGAGATCTCGCGTTTCCGCGGCAAACCCGATCAGCAGCTGGTGTGTCCGCTGAGCCGATAATGTAGTGAGGATGTCAGTGGTCGGTTCCAGGCGCAGCGTCTGATGCCCCTGCCCCTGCCTCTTGAGCTTGTGCGCGGCGACCTGTGCAGGGCGGTAATCGGCCACAGCAGCTGCCATGATGACAACGGTCGACCAAGACAACCTGGCGCATAGCGCTTTCGTCATTTCTTCGGCCGTCTCTACCGCCACGACCTCAACACCATTTGGCATTGGGAGCGCGGTAGGACCCGTCACGAGTATGACGTGGGCTCCTCGCGCCCGGGCGGCTTCTGCCAGGGCGTAGCCCATTTTTCCGGAAGAGCGATTCGAGATAAAACGCACGGGATCAATCGGCTCTTGCGTTGGGCCAGCAGACACAAGAATCCGATGTCCCTGCCAGTCACGCCGTGGAGCCAGTGCGGTCTGAATAGCCTCCAAAATGCGCGATTCATCGGCCAGTCGGCCCTTGCCGAATCGGCCGGAAGCCAAAGATCCTTCGTCAGGGTCCAAGACAACCACCCCTCGATTCCGGAGAGTCAGAACGTTTTCTGCAACGGCGCGGTGTTCCCACATTCCTCCATCCATCGCCGGGGCAAGTAAAAGGGGGCATTGGGCGGTCAGCAGCATCGTCGACAGAAGATCGTCTGCTAACCCCGACGCGGCCTTGGCCAGAAAGTTCGCCGTCGCCGGTGCCACGATAATGAGATCGGCCGTTTCAGGGATCGACAGATGCTTCAGCTCATGGTGGGCTTCAAACAAATCAAGTGAGACCGGACTCCCCGAGAGCACCTCAAACGTAAGCGGGGCGACAAATTTCGTAGCGGCATGGGTCATCACCACTTGGACGGTAGCTCCTTCCTGCACCATCGCACGTAGGAGCCCGACAGCCTTGTACGCGGCGATGCTGCCGGTGACTCCGAGAATGATCTTGGCGCCAACTAGCGTCGGCTGTGCTTGATCCACATTCACCTGCTACTCCTCGCCTTCGGTTCCGGTCGGTTTTGTCGTATCGTCGACGTAGTTACTGAGTTCTTTCTTGATTTCGCGCGCATCATCGCCGCTCATCATCGCGATCCGTTCCGTTTCACCTTCTTTACCGCGTTTGGCCTCCTTCATGGCCTCACGCGCGTCTTTTCCAATGAGGAATTTCGTTTCGCCCCGCAGGACCTCGTCGAGGGCGATCGTGGTCTCTTTCGTGAAGCGGGACGTGCCGTGAGACCGAGATCCTTGCAAGAGATGTTTGGCCCGTTGGGCTGCCACTAATACCAGTCGGTGACGCGAATCAAATTGGTCCGTTGTGTATTGTGGAAGAAGGTTTAACATATCAACCATAGGTGTACCGCTCCTTTTAGAGTTAGGGGAGATCTTTTCGATCCCCCGATTTGGATTCGTCTTCCAGAATAAAGTTCTTCTCAAGCCAGGCCATGTTCAGACGCTTGGTTTTTAGCCGCTCGGCAAGAAACACGCTTTCGAGCTCGCGCAGGGATTGGGAAAGATCTTCGTTTCGGACCACGTAGGCATACTCACGATAGCTCCAGACCTCTTCCTTCACTTTCTGAAGCCGCTTTAGAATCTCCTCGGGTGTATCTGATGCTCGATCTTGCAGACGAGACCGCAGCACGTGCATCGACGGGGGAAGAATAAAGATTGAAACGGCATCCTCAAACTTCTTCTTTACTTGGGTCGCGCCCTGTACGTCGATCTCCAGGAGCACATCGATCCCCTGGTTGATTCGATCCGTCAAGGTCTTCCGTGGTGTGCCGTAGAGATTGCCGTACACCCTGGCCCACTCGACGAATTCATTTCGATCGATCATCTGTTGAAACTCGGTTTCCCCGATGAAAAAGTACTCCCGACCATGTTCTTCTCCTGAACGCGGTTTCCTCGTGGTATAGGAAATGGAATGCCAGAGCCCCGGTACGGTCGACGTCAATTGCTTGCAGAGCGTGGTTTTTCCCGTCCCTGAAGGAGCTGATATGATGAAGAGAATCCCCCGCCGGTCGGCAAGGTGTCTCGACGTCTCAGGCACTGACGATGAAGGCTGTGTGGTCATACCAGGCGTCATTCAACGTTTTGGACTTGTTCGCGAAGGCGTTCGAGCTCGGTCTTCATCTGGATGACGTGCCCAGTGATCTCCGCATCGTTCGCTTTCGAGCCGATCGTGTTGACCTCGCGGCCTATCTCCTGGAGCAAGAAATCGAGTGTTTTCCCAACAGGTTCCGAGCGTCTTAGCGTTTGCCCAAACTGTACCATATGTGAATCCAATCTGACCAATTCTTCTGTAATGTCAGTCCGATCGGCAAAGACCGCCAATTCCTGATGGAGCCGCGATAAATCGGGGACGGCCTCCCCCAAGAGCTTCTCGACTCGAGCTTTCATCCGGTCGTAGGCGTCGTGGGTTAGATGTGGGGTCCGGTCCGCGACACGCAGTCGGTGGTCTCCAATAACCCCCAGCCTTGCGAGCATGTCTTTGGCCAGGGCTGTTCCTTCCCGTGATCGCATTCCCGCAAGCTCCTCCACTGATTCTGCTACCAATCGCGCGACCAGCTTTCCCAATTTCGGGTCTTCCGGTAATTGATCTGACACGGAGACAACGTCGCGGAGTCCAGCGATCAGACCCAGATCGATTGCGCCCCGCAGCTTCAAGGATTTCTTGAGGGTTTGGAGGGCCTGATGGTACTGCTTCGCCAACGATTGGTCAAGGCTGACGGTTCCGGCTTTGTTCCTTCCGCCGTGCAGGGACACGGTGAGATCGACCCGCCCGCGAGTACAATGTTGTTGGATCTCCTTCTTGAAAGTCTCTTCCAGGTGGTTCAGCGAACGTGGCAAGCGACAGGCCACTTCGAGAAAGCGGTGGTTGACGGATCGGATTTCGACTGTCACAGAACCGTCTTGCCACAAAGCCTGTCGACGACCAAAGCCGGTCATACTTCGGATCATGGAGCGAGTTTTCCTTTCCAATGGCAAAGCGAGGAGACAACGCACTGGGCACAGCGAGGCTTGCGCGCTTGGCAGACATATCGACCATGCAAGAGGAGACGGTGTGATGCAGCGGTCCATTGGGATTCCGGAATGAGTTGCTGCAAATCCTTCTCAATACCCTCAGGATCATCGGAGGTGGTCAAATCGAGTCGCGTCGAAACTCGTTTGACATGGGTGTCGACGACAATTCCCGGTTTCCCGAACGCATGTCCGAGGATGACATTAGCGGTTTTCCTTCCTACGCCGGGCAAGGTTGTGAGTTCTACCATCGTCGCAGGAACCTGTCCATGGAATCGTTCCGTAACCGCCTGGCCGCAAGCCATCAGGTGCTTGGCTTTGCTTTTAAAGAAGCCGGTCGATCGGATCAATGCTTCGAGGTCGCCCAGGCGCGCCCGCGCGTAGTCGGCCGGCCGGCGATAACGACGAAAGAGGTTTGGTGTGACTTGATTCACGCGTTGATCGGTGCACTGGGCGGAAAGGATGGTCGCAACCAACAATTCCCACGGTGTGCGATGATCGAGTTCGACCTTCACCATCGGGATGGATCGCTCAAGCGTCTCGAGAATTTGGCGAATGCGCGATTGAGTGCGAACAGGGGAATTCTTCATCGAGATCACCAGTGGAGTCGGATTGTGCAGCGGTTAGGCGCGGGAAGCAAGGGCAACGATCTCGCTGGACTGTGGCGCAGGAACTGGACCGGCGCTCGATCTCAACCGTTCAAGGGCTAGTTCCAGATGCCGAATGAGTGGAAGAAGGGTCTCCGGCTGAACGGCTGAAATCCCCATGGCCTTATACCGACGGCAGAGGTAACCTGCGTGATCATCGGGAATGCGGTCACATTTGTTGAATACGACCACCTGAGGAATCTGATCGAGATTCAAGTTCCGCAGGATCGTCTCGACGGCGTCAATTTGAATTTCGAGGTCGGCGGCGCTGGCATCCACTACATGAAGGAGTATATCGGCCTCACGCAATTCTTCCAAGGTCGTGCGAAACGCGCCCAATAAGTCTTTGGGAAGATCACGGATAAATCCTACAGTGTCGGTGATGATCACCTCCTGATCATGCGGAAAACGCAGGCGACGACTGGTCGTGTCCAGCGTTTCAAAAACGCGGTCGTCGGCCGCGACCTGGCTCTTGGTCAACGCGTTTAATAAGGTCGACTTGCCGGCGTTGGTATACCCGACAATCGAGATGACCGGCAACGCATGCCGGACGCGACGCGCACGCCGTTGGTCCTGGTGCCGAGCGAAGATCATCAACTCGTGCTCCAGGCGGCTGATGCGATCTCGAATTCGGCGACGATCGGTTTCCAGTTTTGTTTCCCCAGGACCTCTCGTGCCGATACCGCCGCCAAGTCGAGACAGACTTGCTCCGTGCCCAGAGAGTCGTGGCAGCAAGTAGCGAAGTTGCGCAAGTTCCACTTGGACCTTGCCTTCACGACTGTGGGCCCGTCGAGCAAAGATGTCGAGGATTAATTGGGTACGGTCAATTACTTTGATGTCGGTGAATTCCGCAATTGCTCTGGCTTGGGCCGGGGCGAGGTCTTGATCAAAGATCAGCAGGTCGGCCCCTTTCTGCAGCGATTGCATAAGAACGTCTTTGAGTTTTCCGCTGCCTAAGAGAAACCGCTGATGACCGGCTTGAGTTCGTTGCACGATCCGATCAACAACCGATATATCTACGGACGTCGCCAGTTCGGCGAGTTCAGTCAATCGGTCTTCTTGGGTCGCCCGACTGTGGGAGGAGGCACTCACGAGAATGGCGTTCTCCTGATGACCCCCCACGTCGTGTTGGGCACTCTGCCGCTGGAGCTCTGATTCAAGTTCACGCATGAAGGAATGGAATTCGATCGGACAGTGATGAACGAGCGTGGGTTTCAGCACCCTGCAGAGTTGACCTTGTGGATTGGGGGGCAATAGATGCGCGAGGGAGAGCAATCCTGGCTCACCGTCTGGCTCAACCGCCAATGTGCCAATCAGGTCGAGGCGGAGCAGAGCCAGCATCGTGATGTCTTCTTGGCTCAACGGTTGGCCGTGGAGCTGAGTTCGAATGAGCCTGAGACCTCTTAAGGAACGAGCACTCGCCCGGTATCTGGCCAACGTTGTGGGAGCAGGCCCTGTGTCGGCCCCCACTAACACATCTTGAATGGTCCCGCGACGGGCAATCACCAATCCGATTGGGCGCCGAAGTTCGTGGCTGAGCTGAGCGAGAAGCCTGGTGACTTCCGGCGAGAGAACTTTATCGGTGGGAACTCGTCGTCGATAGAGACGATCCAGAAGAGCGAGTTGGCTGGCCCGAAGACCCGTGAGGTGCCCGTGAATTTGGGGAATCGGTCAATCTCCTTCCTGAGTGTGCGCGTGGTTCAGGCTTGCAACACCAAGCAAGCATCAGCTTCCATGTCCAAGGCTGCACGTCTGCCACTGAGCAAGGCCTGCCGACCAGCGGCAGCGATCATAGCAGCGTTATCCGTACAATAGGAGAGCGGTGGCAGGCTCAGACGAATGCCACTCGCGCTGGCCTGACGCTGGAGGAGGATACGCAATCTCGTATTGGCAGAGACTCCTCCTACGACCGCGAGGGCAGACACACTCTGTGACGTGACCGCAGAAAACGCCTTGTCGACAAGGACAGTGACGATGGCCTCCTGGTACCCAGCCGCTAAGTCAGCGACGCGAGCCTCGCGTTGACGTTGGTCCATTTGTTGAAGTTTATAGAGTAACGCCGTTTTCAGCCCGCTGAAACTAAAATCCAGACTCCCCTTCGTCAAATACGAACGGGGAAATGGGATCGCGGTGGGACTTCCGGTTTGTGCAAGGCGATCAATTTCCGGTCCTCCGGGGTATTCAAGCCCGAGCATTTGAGCCCCTTTGTCGAAGGCCTCCCCCGCCGCATCATCTCTGGTGCATCCTAACAGTGCACAGGCGCCGTCAGTCTGTTTCAGATACAGATGCGAATGGCCTCCGGAGACGACCAAAACGATGCATGGGACTTGGAATGTCGGATCTTGCAGCCATGCGGAGGCGATATGACCTTCCAGGTGATTGATCCCGACCATCGGAATATGCAAGGCGTAGGAGAGTCCTTTCGCATAGTTTACTCCGACGATGAGGGATCCTGCCAGACCCGGTCCTCGAGTGACAGCGAGCCCTTTCAGAGCCGCCCACTGGATCCCCGCTTCGCGCATCGCTTGACCGGCGACACGCTCGATGGTCTCGATGTGGGCCCGTGAGGACAGTTCAGGGACCACGCCGCCAAACGGCTGGTGAACGACATCTTGTGAGAAGATGACGTTGGCAAGAACTGTCCCATCTCCCCCAAGGACAGCGGCGGATGTCTCGTCGCAGGATGTTTCAAGCCCGAGTAGCGGACCGGGTATCCATGCCGAGGTTGTTTGCGAGTCCGATCCGATCATGACTAAATGGGGTCTCCGTCAGAGAGCATTCGAATCAAAGAAGCATCGTAGAGGCTGAAAGCACCGCGACCCCTGCAGTGATCACTGCAGGGGTCGCATCAGGAAACACTTTCGGGCACTGGCGCGAATCGGTCACAGGTGGTGGATTAAACGCCGGCCATGGTTTCCTGTTCGATGAACGTCGGCGCACCATCGCGCAGGACTACCTTGATTTTCCGGCTGTCTTTGAATCGACCCTTGATCAATTCCTCCGACAACGGATCGCCGATCGCACGCTGGATCGTCCTGCGCATCGGGCGCGCTCCATACAACGGCTCGTAGCCTTCTTTGATCAGCCACTGCTTGACTTCGTCGTCGATTTCGATTTCGACGCCTTTTTCCAACAAGCGCAGGTTGAGCTCTCTGAGCAGAATGTCGAGAATGCTGTTGAGATGTTCTTTGTCGAGCTGGTGGAACACGACAATCTCGTCAATTCGGTTCAGAAATTCGGGACTGAAGGAACGGCGCAATTCGCCCAGGACTTCTTCCTTCTTGCGGCGATCTTGTTCGACTTCCGTGCTCTGGAATCCAAGAGACACGCCCTTTTGGATCAGCTTGGTCCCGATGTTCGAGGTCATGATGACCACTGTGTTCTTGAAATCCACTTTGCGCCCTAAACTGTCGGTCAGAACCCCATCATCCAGGACCTGTAACAGGATGTTGAACACGTCCGGGTGCGCTTTTTCAATTTCGTCGAAAAGGACGACCGAATAGGGCCGACGACGCACCCGCTCGGTTAGTTGACCGCCTTCTTCGTACCCGACATAGCCCGGAGGGGCACCGAAGAGGCGTGAACTCGTGAACTTTTCCTGATATTCGGACATATCGATCCGAATCAAGGCATCCTCGCTGTTAAACAGGAATTCAGCCAGCGTCCTCGCCAACTCAGTCTTTCCGACCCCGGTCGGGCCGAGGAAAATAAAGGAGCCGATCGGCTTTCGTGCCTCTTTCAGGCCGGCCCGCGACCGACGAATGGCGCGCGCCACTGCGGAGATGGCTTCGTTCTGGCCAACCACACGCTTATGGAGAAATTCCTCCATACGAAGTAGCTTATTCGATTCTTCCTCCTCGAGCTTGAAGAGCGGGATGCCGGTCATCTTGGAGACAACGTACGCCACGTCTTCCTTGCCAATGGTCGGCTTTTGCTTTTCCTGATTCTTCTTCCACTCGCGTTTCGACTCCTCTAGAAGTTTTCGCAATCGCTCTTCTTCCTCCCGGTGACGGACGGCTTCTTCGAAGTTCTGCATCGAAATCGCCATCTCTTTGTCACGCGAGACTTTTTTCAGCTCTTGCTCCATAGCCTTGAGTTCAGTCGGCAGGGCATAGGTTTGCAGCTTGGCGCGCGAACCGGTCTCATCGATCAGGTCGATTGCTTTGTCCGGCAAGAACCGATCGGTGATGTAACGGTCGGATAATTTGACCGCTTCGACGATGGCCTCTTCCGTAATCTCGACGCCATGATGTTCTTCGTATCGATCCCGCAGCCCTTGGATGATCCTGACGGTTTCATCGATAGTCGGCGGCTGCACATAAATCGGTTGGAACCGGCGCTTGAGCGCTCCGTCTTTTTCGATGTGCTTTCGATACTCATCGAGAGTCGTGGCTCCGATGCACTGGATTTCGCCGCGGGACAGGGCCGGCTTGAGCATGTTGGAGGCATCAATCGACCCTTCTGCTGCACCGGCGCCTACTAAGGTATGAAGCTCATCGATGAAGATGATGATGTTACCGGCCTGGACAATTTCCTTCATGACGACCTTCAGACGTTCTTCGAACTGCCCACGGTACTTCGTACCAGCAACCAGTGAGCCGAGATCGAGGGCAATGACCCGGCGTGACAAGAGATTGTCTGGAACTTCAGACATCACGATCCGCTGGGCCAACCCTTCCACGATGGCCGTCTTACCGACACCGGATTCCCCGATCAAGACCGGATTATTCTTCGACCGCCGGCTGAGAATTTGCAGGACCCGCTCGATCTCATCCGCGCGGCCGATGACCGGATCCAACTGGCCTTCTTGAGCGAGCTGCGTCAGGTCGCGGCCGAATTCGTCAAGCGCGGGGGTGTTGCTCTTCCGGTCCCGTTCACGTGGGGCCGATTTGCGGAGGAACGTGACGGTTAATTGGCGGGCCGTTAAGAGATTGGCACCCAGACTTCTGAGTATCTTGCCGCCGATCCCCTCCTCTTCTCGTAGGAGACCGAGTAGCAAATGTTCACTTCCGATATGGTTATGCCCCAACAAGCGTGCTTCTTCAACGCCGTATTCGATAACCTTCTTGACGCGGGGGCTGAAGGGAATTTCTCCGAACGTCATGGTCGTTCCCCCACCGGGAAGGTTTCGCTCGATTTCGAGCCTGATCTGTTCGGTCGACAACCCCATCTTCTTTAAAATCATTAGAGCGATCCCGTCGGATTCACGCAAAATGGCCAAGACGAGATGTTCGGTCCCCAGGTAGTCATTCTGGTGACGCTCGGCCTCTTCTCGTGCGAGGATGATGATCTTGCGGCCCTTGTCCGTGAATCGTTCGAACATCCTGCCTCCTTTGGATGGGGTCTACGAGCGGAATTGCGAGAGCAAACCCTTCGAAAAATCTAGCCTAATTCTAACGAGGCTGCACCCAAGTGTCAAGGATACCGGGGAATTGGGCGCCACGGAAAGATTGGAATAAGATTTCCGACTTTCGTCGTTGCGAGACATGATCAGTTCGTTGACTTCAAAAGAAGGCTGCCGATAGAATCCCGCACCTTTCGTCCGACCACTCAACTGAAACATGATGCGGGCTTGGCGATGAAAAGCAAGAGCATTGGAATCTTAACGAAACCCAAATTTCCCGAGGTCAAGACCACACTGCAGGCGGTCGTCACTTGGCTACGTGGTCGGAACATCGACGTGCTCTTGGACACAACGTCGGCGACGCTTCTAGGCGAGCCTGGAGGGATTCAGAAAACCCAGTTGGCTAGCAAGGCCGGCGTCATTCTCGTTTTAGGTGGTGACGGAACGATGCTCAACGCGGCGAGACTGGCCGCGGAACGAGGGATTCCTATCCTGGGTGTCAATATGGGCGGACTGGGGTTCTTAACCGAGGTCCGGTTAGACCACTTGTATCCGTCGCTCGAGCGGGTCTTCGCCAATGAATTTGTCCTGGATGAGCGACTCATGCTGAAGACGTACGTGCATCGGCATGGGGAAACCGTTGCACAGGGCGTGGTGCTCAATGATGTGGTTATTAGCAAGGGCACACTGGCCCGCATGATCGAGTTGAAGGTTGCTATTCAAGGACAGTTCGTCACGAATCTGCGCGGAGACGGATTGATCGTGAGTACACCCACCGGATCGACGGCTTACTCCCTGTCTGCCGGAGGTCCCATAATCGATCCCGCGGTGCAGTCCTTGATTCTCTCGCCGATATGCCCGCACACCCTCACCCATCGACCCTTAATTGTGCCGAGCCATGCCGAGATCGATGTGACGCTAACTAGCAAAGATGATGGCGCGATGACGACGCTCGACGGTCAGGTGGGCATTGCTATGACACAAGGGGACACGGTGGTGGTTCAGATATCAGAACACCGAACGAGATTGATCCGGTTTCCAGAGACCCATTACTATGACGTGCTGCGAGAGAAACTCAATTGGGGCGATCGGTAGGAATCTGACCGTCCGGCCTTCTACGAGAGTGCTTTCTCGATAAGCCCTAGCATCTCTCGATTACTCACATACTTGAATGCGCCGATGCAATCGGTCTGGTCTTTGTGAGCCTGCTCAGCTGCCTCAAGGACACGAAGGCCTTTGGCGTTCACAGGGCGACTATTTCGATTCTTGAGTGTGGTCTGAAGTCTGCTGAGTATTCCCTCCGCGCTCGCCCTGCTCAGCGGGGCCTTTGTTTTGAGATATCGCGACACGACTTCGGCACACCACTCCCCATCCCGTTTGGCCACGCCCACCAGCCCTTCACTCGCCTTGCGAGCCCAGCCGGCGAGAAATACGCCGTCCACCACTTTGCCGGAGGTTTCGTCGTATGCCTGAAACAGCGCATCATCCGGATCGTTCGACGTTTTATTGGGATTGGTCACAAACACACCGTTCTTATACGGCAGGCCCACAGTTTCATCGACCTTGTCGCCTACGGCAAAAACAACTGAGTCGCACGGGAACTCGTAATACTGTTTAAGCCCAACTGCCGCCGTATCTTCTCCTTTAGGTTCAAGCTTATTCTCTTCCATCTCGAGACCACGAACACGGTTGTTCCCATCAACGAGAATCCGCTTGGGAGAAGCCAAGAACCTGAAACCCATCTTTGTGTCACTAACTTTCGGTTCGCACTTAGTAAATTCGTCGATAAGGCCCTTGAGGACATCGTCTGAGTTCTGACCCACTGCTGCTAGACGGTCTTTAATCCGAGAAAACTCTTTCGTGATTCCGTCCAAATCCATATTGGAACACACTGCTCGAATTTCTTTTGGATTATACTTACGTTCGGCAGGCCCTCGCCGGACCACGGCCGTGACGCGGTCAACTTTCTTATAGCGAATCAACCAATGGGCAATATCAACCATCACGTCACCCGCTCCGATGACGGCTACATGCTTGCCCACTTCGAACGGCCGATCACCGAAACCGGGTAAGCGATTGAAGTGATAAACGACATCTTTGGCGTGGAAAACCCCTTGCGCACCATCTCCTTCCACCCCGATCATCTTGGTCCCCTGCGCACCGGTTGAAAAGACAAGCGCACTTGCGCCAAGTCCTCGAAGATCCTCAACTGTCAGATCCTTGTTCTTGCCGACCGAGACATTGCCATAATAGTGAACGTTCGGCGTTTCCAAAATGCCCCAATACGTCTTCCTGAGCCCTCCCCGTAGTTTTAACTTGCTCGGGAAGATTCCGTATTCCGCAAGCCCACCGAACTTGATATCGCGATTGAGGATGATCACTTCGTGGCCGGCCTCCGCCAGCTTATTGGCAACGGCCATTCCTGCAGGGCCTGCACCCACCACGATCACGACATGCGTTTCCTCCTTCGACCCGGCTACATTCATCGATAACTCGTCATTTCGGTGTGAAGAACGGCCGGCGGAATGCCAGAACCTTCAAAATTTTCGCGAACTTTAGCATAGGGTTTTGGAGGCTGTCAAAATACGCTACCGAAAAGAAATCAGGTCGAAGATGACGTTATCCTCCGGCACTTCCAACCGGGCCTCCTGGCTCGGTCATGCGCCAGGGATCCAGTAGTTCGTTCAGGCGCTTTTCTGGCAAGATCTTCTGCTCTTTTGCGACCTCGCGCACCGTTTTCCCCGACTTGAACGCATCCTTCGCGAGCTTCGCCGCCGCTTCGTAACCGATCTCCGGAACTAGGGCCGTGCACATCGCCAGGCTTTGCTCGATCAAACTCCGGCAGCGTTCTTCATTTGCCCTAATGCCCTCGATACACCGGGTCGCCAAGTTGTGAGAGGCTGTGGCCAACAACTCGATGGACTGCAGCAGGTTGTATGCCATGACCGGCAGCATGACGATCAGTTCAAAATTTGCCGCTTGTCCAGCGACGGTCACAGTGACATCGTTCCCAATCACCTGGGCGCAGACCATGGTCACCGACTCTGCGATAACCGGGTTCACTTTGCCCGGCATGATTGACGAACCCGGCTGTGTTTCTGGTAAGTTGATTTCACCGAGCCCGCAGCGGGGGCCTGACCCGAGCCAACGGATGTCATTCGCGATCTTCATCAGGCTCACGGCAATCGTCCGCAACTCTCCGCTCGCTTCAACCAAGGAATCCTGGGCTGACTGGGCTTCAAAATGATTGGACGCTTCTTTGAACGCACAACCGGTTTCTTTGGAAATGATCCCTAATACCTTGCTTGAAAAGTCAGGGGCACAATTGAGACCGGTGCCAACCGCTGTGCCCCCTAGTGCGACTTCGGTGAGCGATACCTGTGCTCGTTTCGCCCGCTGGATGCCGAGTTCGATCTGACGCGCATAGCCACCGAATTCCTGTCCGAGCCGCACCGGCGTAGCGTCTTGCAAATGGGTGCGACCGATCTTCACGATCTTGTCGAATTCCTTCGTCTTTCGGTCCAGGACTTTGTGCAGGCGTGTCAGTGCCGGGAGGAGTTGGTGCTCCAACATTTCGGCTGCCGCAATATGAATCGCCGTAGGAATGACATCGTTGCTGGATTGGCCAAGATTCACATGGTCGTTTGGATGCACTAGTTTGCTGCCACGTGCTCCGCCCAACAATTCGGTCGCGCGGTTCGAAATCACCTCATTGGCATTCATGTTGGTCGATGTACCTGATCCGGTTTGAAAAATATCGACAGAAAACTCTGCGTCGAGCATGCCTTCCACAACTTCCGTCGCGGCTCGCCTGATTGCATCCGCCGGTTTCTTGTCCAGGAGGCCAAGCGACTCATTGACGGTGGCCGCCGCACGCTTGATGAGTCCCATCGCCTTAATCATGGCGCGAGGGAAGCGGAGTGAACTGATAGGGAAGTTTTGGATCGCCCTGGCTGTCTGCACCCCGTAATACGCCGCTGCGGGCACGGCCAATTCGCCCATAGTGTCCCGTTCCATCCGGATCTTTGCCGGAGCCACGGAAGACTTGGAGCTTCGGGGCGATGGGTGCCGTCCTGACGGCTTTTTCATGATCATGCCTCCTCGCTGAACCAACACTGCGATAAAGGGGAGGAGCATCTTAAACGGTTGCTGCCCAGAAGCTCAAGAGTTGGGATGGAGGGGCATTGACTGAATGGTCTTGAGTCCGTTAGGAATCAGCGGTGGGAGTTGACGGTATGGCCGAGCTGGAGTTCCACGTCGACGCCTATGCGGGCTATAAGGGGGAAGAAACCCCTCGGTCCTTCACCATCGGTGGGACCCAGTACCTCATTGCCGATATCGTCGGCAGGTGGTACAGCGAGTCCCATTCATATTTCAAAGTCAAGACTACGTGTGGACATCGCTTTGTGCTTCGACTTAACTTGGATCATTCCATATGGGAACTGGTGATGCGAGAGGAGGATCGCTGAGAAAAAGGAAAGGCCCGCCGAGTCGGGCCTTTCTTCGAGGACCTGTCCGTCGGCAGACTTAGCCGACCTTTACTTCGATCGCTTTCGGTTTCGCCTTCTCGGATTTGGGGAGGTGAAGGTTCAGGACGCCGTCCTTGAATTCTGCCTTGATCTTCTCCTCATCGATCACGTCGGGCAGGCTAAAACTTCGGACGAAGCTGCCGTACGACCGCTCAATCCGATGAAACTTTTTGGCCTTCTCTTCCTTTTCCTGTTTGCGTTCTCCCTGGATGGTAAGGACGCCGTCTTCCAGCGACACCTTGACGTCCTCTTTT